>Ga0180012_1000009_pt1 | contig 133250 bp, 154 predicted proteins | sample KR11_S2_MetaG_FD_122243 | JGI IMG/M metagenome (GOLD analysis project Ga0180012, IMG submission 122243) | Groundwater microbial communities from the Olkiluoto Island deep subsurface site, Finland - KR11_S2_MetaG | ecosystem: Environmental > Aquatic > Deep subsurface > Groundwater | place...
GCTCAGCTCGTTCCCCCGCCGGAAACCCACGACCGCGTCGCCTTCGGCGGCACCGTCACCTTCTCGCGGAGCGACGGCCGGGTGCAAACCTACCGCATCGTCGGCGAGGACGAAGCCGACCCCAAGACCGGCTCCATCTCCTACGTCTCCCCGGTCGCCCGGCTTCTGCTCGGCAAGGAAGTGGGCGACGTCGTCTCGATGGGCGAGCAGGAGCTGGAGATCGTCGCGGTGGGGTGACGGGGGGATAGGGTGTGCCGGGGTTGCGGCGTCGCTCGCGCCCACATGTTGCGTACACTGCTGCCCAAAGCCGAGCGTTGTTTCGACCGAGCCGCCGCTGCGTTGACCCGACCGCAGCCTCGTGGGCCATGCCGCTCGCGCGCGCATCTCGCCCGCTAGAATAGCCTATTCGAGTGCGCGAAATTCCCAGGGATTAATGACGGGTGCGCCGGTCTCGGCGAAATCGGCGACATTGCGGGTGGCGATCGAGGCGCCGCGCGAGACGGCGATGGCGGCGATCTGCGCGTCGAACTGGCTGATCGGCCGACCGATGGCGCGACGACGGGCGGCAATCGCGGCATAGCTTTCGGCCGCCTCGCGATCGAAGGCGAGCACGCGGCCAGCGAGGTCCTCGGAGAAGATCGGTCTCACGGCCGTCTCGAGCGCCTGACGCCTGCGGCCTTCGGGCAGGAGCGCTAATCCGTAGAGGATCTCCGCCTCGGTCACGGCCGTGGTGAAGACCGCTGCGGCAGGCTGTGCGGCAAGCCAGGCGACAACCGCCGGCGAAGGGCTCGGCGCCAGAAGCTCCGACAGGACATTGGTGTCGAGGACGATCATTCGCCCAGGACCGGGGCTTCCCGGATCGGTTCGCGAGGGGCGATCTCGAGCTCGACGCCGCCCAGCGCGGCGACCCTTTGCCGGATCGTCTCGGCCAGATTGCCGGGCCGTGGGCCTTCCGCCGAGAGCGTCGAACGCAGAATGTCGCGTGCCTCGTCCTCCATGGAACGCCCATGGGTGGCAGCGCGCAGCCGCAGCCGGTGCTTGAGCCCGTCATCGAGATTGCGAATGGTGATGCTCGCCATTTTTGACCCCTGCCATCAATGATTGCAATGTAGTCAATGATGGCATGGTGATCAAGGCTGGTGTGCTTTCGGCATTGCGTCTTCTGCTGCCCCTCATCCGCCGCCCCACCCCCGGCCCTTCGCTTGGGCTCCGGGCGTTCGGCGCTGCGATCGATTCGCCGGATCGATCGCTCCGCTTGCCGCCTCCCCCGGCCCTTCGCTTGGGCTCAGGGCGTTCGTCATTCGAAACGATTCGCTGGATCGTTTCGTCGGCTGCGCCGACCATTCCTCACCCTTCACCTTCCCCGGAATCAGTGCTACCCGTTTGACCGTGCAATCTGGTTCAAGGCATCACGTGTTTCGGGTTCCCCTTCTCATCGCCGTTTCGCTTTTCATCGCCTTTGGCGGGGGGATATTGACGACGCTTTCGGCGCTCAATGCGTCGGCCGGGTTCGGTGCCATCAGGCTGGGCGTTTGGAGCGCCTTTCCCGACGTGCAGACGGCCGGGGCCGATCCTTATGCCAAGTCGCACCGGGCCAAGGCCGGGCGGCTGCTCTATGGTTCGGCCGAGGGGCTGACATTCACCGCCTCGACCGACGAGAGCGGACAGCAGCTCACCGGCAATTGCAGCTACAGGATCGTCGGGCGGACGCCGACGGCGAGGCTCTGGACGCTCTATGCCGCCAATCCGGACGGGCGGCCGCTCGAGACGCGGGCCGAACTGCCCTTCGCGCAGAATTCGCAAGGCATCCTGCGCAATCGCGACGGCTCGTTCGAGATCACCGTATCGCCGACCGCCAAGCCGATGAACTGGCTGGCGCTGCCCGATGCCGGAGCGTTTTCGCTGGTGCTCACCCTGCTCGACACGCCGGCGGCCGGCAGTTCGGGGCTGATCGGGCTGGAAATGCCGAAGGTGGAGAGCCTGGGGTGCGGCCAATGAACCGGCTGACCTATGCGGTGCTGACCGGCCTGATCGGCGCGGCCCTCCTGCACATCATCATCATCCTGTCGCTGCCGCATTTCACCGGCCGGGACGCCTTCACCCGGGTGAAGATGACGGGGCCGTCGCACCGCTTCATCACCCTGCCCGACCTCTCGGACAAGCAGGCCGATGCGGGCGGGCTTGCCAATGTCGATCCGTTCCTGAAGGTGGCGGTCTGCCATTTCGACCTGACGCTGGCACCGATCCGGCTTCTCGCGCCCGCCGGCCCGGGCTTCTGGTCGATGGCGGTCTACGACCAGGATTCCAACGAGGTGTTCTCGATGAACGACCGCACGTCGGTCGGCGGCGATCTCGATGCGCTGGTGGCAAGCCCGGTGCAGGTGGCGCAGATCCGCAAGGCGCCGGGGGCGGCGCTCACCCAGTCGATCATCGTCGAGCACAGGGGCACGACGGGCTATATCGTGCTGCGCACCATGGTGCCGGCGCCGAGCTTTGCCACGCAGGCAGAGACTTTCCTCGACGAGGCGGTGTGCGCGCCGCTCTCCGGCGACTGAGGCCAGGAAGGCCCGCGCCTGCCGTCGGCAATACGCTCTGACCTGACCGCCTCAGCGGCCGAGGCTGTCCTGTCCCTTGCCGCCCTGCGGGCGCGGCAGCGCCGGAAGCCGCGGCTCGGCCTTCGCCGGCGGCTCGCGCCGCTCGTAGCGGATGCCGGTGAACAGCAGCACCTTTGCCGCCGCACCATCGCTGCGCACGGCGCGCGCGCCCAGCGAAAGCCTGTCCGTAATTTTGATAATGTCCGCCATTCTCGTCTCCATGATTGAAAATCGAGACGGATGAAGTTTCTAGCGATCTCACCCTGCCCTTCGCCTGGAAGAGCCAGCGCAATCTCCGACCGCCGAACCGCGATACCGTGCGGCCGGCGCCGGCCGAAGCCATCCTGCGCCTTTCTCTTGCGTGCTCAAAGAGGGGGTCGGGTCCTGCCCTCCAAGGGCACGCAAACTGCGGTCCTTGCGGGGTTCACGCGAATCACCGCCGCGCCACCTCGCTACCGGACGATTGAGCCATAGCTTAGTTAACAGGTTGCTAACAAATTGCCTCTACAGTGTGCCAATCAGGTATTGCGTAGGTGTGGGTCTTGTCGTGATCGATCAGTTTCGAGAGCTGGAAAAGCCGGTGAGCGTGAGGAAAAGGGACGTTGTGTTGATGGCGACCGTCACGAGTTTCGAAGCCCTTGCCTTCCCGTCCAAATCCGAACTCCGGCAATTCGCCGAACTGTTCACGCCGCTGTTCCACGCCTCGACCGAAGAGGCCCGCCGCCAGGCGGTGGCGGCGCTGTCGCAATGCCCGAACGTTCCGGGCGCCGTCGCGCTCTTCATTGCCTCGCAGCCGATCTCGATCGCCGCGCCCTTCCTCGTCTCCTCGCCCTGCCTCTCCGACGACCTGCTGATCATGATCGCCCGCACCCAAGGGGCCGACCATGCCCGCGCCATCGTCCGACGCGATCAGCTGTCGCCCACAGTGATCGACGCGCTGGTCGGCCTGCGCCACAGCGAACCCACCCGGACCGCAGCACCCGCCGCCGAGGCAGAGCCGAAGGCCGAAGCCATGGCCCGGACGACGGCCAGAACCGCCGCATCCGACCGCGCAGCGACGGCAGCAGCAGGCGCAACCGCCGGAGCAATGACGAACCTTTCCGCCGTTGCAGCAGCGGAGACCGCCGCCGCTCCCGCCGCAACATCCAAGCCCGGAAAGACGGCACGGTCTGCCAGGACGGAAAAATCCGCCGCCGCAGCCGCTTCTTCCGAGGCCGAGACCGCCGCCAGCACCGTCAGTGCCGCCACCGCCGCCGAGCGCGAGGAACAGCTGCGCGACCAGATCCGCCAGCTCGCCGCCCATGTCAACCGCCCGAGCAGCGATCGCCTTGGGCTTCGCACCATCACCGCCATGCAGGCGGCGCTTCTGGTGCGCTTCGCCCGCAACCGCGAGGGCGCGCATTTCGCCACGACGCTCGCCGACATCCTGTCCTCCAGCCGGTGGCTGGCCGAACGCATCCTCATCGACCTCTCCGGCCGGCAGCTGGCGACCACGCTTCTGGGTGTCGGCATGGAGGCCGCCGAGGCGGTGTTCGTGCTGGAGCGGCTCTATCCGCATCTCGCCAAGCCGGCGCCGGGCGCAACCCGCGCCGAGCAGCTGTGGAACGGGCTCAATGCCGTCGACTGCGAGGAACGCATCGAGACCTGGCGGCGCGCCGACAGCTATACCTTCCACCACGAGCAGGAGCCGGCCGCCCTTGCGCCGGCCAACACGCCCGCCCCGCGCCCCGCCCCGACGCTCGTTCCTTCCAGCGACACCCGCAGCCGCCCCGGTCCTGCGGCACAGGATGCGGTGATGGGGCGGAAAACACCCCCTCACCAACAAAATCTACGACTTCGCTGACGCTAAGATCGTGATTTTGTATCCTCTCCCACTAGGGGAGAGGAGATAGCCCCCGGGCGCGGCGCCCCTCTTCTCCCCTTGTGGGAGAAGAAGCGAAATCGAGGGCTTGGCCGAAGACCAAACCTCAGATTTCGCAGATGAGGGGGTTGGGCGGCGATGGCACGAGGCCCCCTCACCAACGAAGTCTATCACGTAGCCGAGTCGAGAAGGCTGACCAGCCCTATTCTTCTCCACGATCAATGATGATCAGTGTCGGGTCATCCGCAGCCCGGTAACTGAAGCACTCGGGAGAAGGCGAGCTTGGAACCCGGCTGATTCGGATATCGCCTTCGGCAAAGACGATGGTATACCATTCTGCCGAGCACTCGACCGCTTTGACGACAAGCGGGCCGTCTCCAAGGCAGAGGTTGATCCTGACCTCGGTCCAGGCAAGGATTCGGCCTCGAAGACAAATGCGGTGTCATGTTTTGCCTGGTGGCAAATCTGCCGGAGTTCTTTTCCGACAATTCGTTCGGCTATCAGGTCCATCCGTCGCCCTACTCGGTTGTCGATCCTTAGCCTGGCTCCGGCTGCAGTGGAAGATATCGCCTTGCGGCGAGATCCAATGCGACGCCGATCTGCCTTGGTGGCATCCGGTTTCGCAGATGAGGGGGGATGGCGGGCATGGCAAGAGACCCCCTCACCAACAATTTCTAGCACTTAGCTGAAGCTAAGGTGCTGAAATTGTATCCTCTCCCTCCCTGGGGAGAGGAAAGTGCCAGCCCCCCGCTCAGGCGGCCGCCATGGGCAGGAGCGTGCCGAGGTCGTCGAGTTCGATTTCCAGCACCCAGAAATCGGAATCGAAGCGGCGTTCGCGCTCCAGCAGGGTGTCGATGGCCTGCGGTTCGCCGCGGGCAAGGCGGATCTCGAAGAGGCGGCTGTCGCGGTCCTCGTCGATCACCAGCGCCTGGGGGGCCGGGCCGTAGAGGGTTTCGCTGCCGTCGCGAAAGCGCTGCCGCACATAGATAGCGCCGGCCTCCTCGATGCCCTTCCTGGTGACCGCGGCAAAGCCGCCGGCGGAAAAGACGCGGCGGACGAGGGCGGAGACGAAAAGATCGGAACGGACACGCATGGGGCGTGTCTTAGCCGAACCGGACGGGCATGGGAATGGGCAGCACGCGTCCTGTCCCTATGAGCAGCACAGCCAAGCCCGGGCCTCGCCCACTGAGCCGGCCACGCCATCGCCGGCCGTGCCTATGCCCTGCCCCCTTGCCGGGCGGACGCGCCACGGCCCGGTCGGCCGCGCTGGTGCGGACGGCCCTTGCCGTGCTTTGCACCCCTGCCCGCTCAGGCGCTTTCGCGCTTGCCGGCCAGGCGTGCGGCGGGGGCCGGCGCGGCGATGCCGGTCGGCTCGACGGGTTCGGCAGCGACGGTTACCTCGATGGTCTCGGGCGCCAGCCCCTCGGGGCCGGCCTCCTCGACGCTCACCTCGCGCATCCATTCGCGCCAGATGGCGACGAGCAGCGCCATCAGCACCGGGCCGACGAAGAGGCCGAGGAAGCCCATGGTCTTTACCCCGCCGATGAGCCCGAAGAAGGTCGGCAGGAAGGGCAGCTTGATCGGTCCGCCGACGAGGCGCGGCCGCAGCGTCTTGTCGACGATGAAGAGCTCGATCGTGCCCCAGGCGAAGAGCGCGATGCCGGCGACCAGCGAGCCGCTGGCCATGAGGTAGAAGGAGACCAGCGAAAAGGCGAGCGGCGCGCCGCCGGGGATGAGCGCCATGACGCCGGAAATCAGGCCGAGCGTGACGGCCGAGGGCACGCCGGCCAGCCAGTAGGCGGTGCCGAGCACGATGCCCTCGCCGATGGCGATGATGGTCATGCCGGTGACGGTGGAGGATATGGTGAGCGGCACGATGCGCGAGACGCGCTCCCAGCGTTTCGGCAGGATGCGCTCGCCCAGCCGGTCGAGCTGGGCGACCAGTTGCTCGCCGTCGCGATAGACGAAGAACAGCGAGATCAGCATGAACAGCAGGGTCAAAAACCACTGGAAGGCCGAGGCGCCGACGACGAGCAGGCCGCGATAGATGCTGCCGATATTCGAGCCGCTGGTGAGCTGAACCACTTCGCCGAGCCCGCCGGGATGGGCGAGATAACGCGTCCACTGTTCGGCGAGCGACTGGCCGATGATCGGGATGCCGGCGAGCCACGAGGGCACCGGTGCGCCGGCGGCATTGGCGGCGATCGCCCAGACCGCCCAGATCTTCACCTCCTGCACGGCATAGGCGGCAGCCAGCGAGATCGGCACGACGATGAAGGAGATGACGAGCAGGATGGCGAAGGTGGCGGCGAGCGTGCGGTTGCCGTTGACGGCGGAAAGGAGCCGCCGGTAGATCGGCCAGGAGGCAAAGCCGATGACCAGCGCCGCCAGCCCCGGCACGAGAAAGCCGTGGAAGAAATAGACGCCGGCGATGAGCACGAAGACCAGCAGCCAGCGCGCCGCGGCCATCGGCCCGACGAGAAAGGTGCGCTCGTCCTCCGGCGGACCTGACGGCTCCGCCGCGCTTACGCCGTCACTTGCCTTGCCCTTCAAAGACTGCACCCCGACACTCCCCTTGCTGCACCGGCCCGGCAGCGTTTTTGAGCGCAATCGGGTCCGCCACCACCAATGTTTCCACCAGGCCCCGCCGTCAAGGGCGCGGCCGGCGAAAACGGACGATGGGGATCTATATGGGGATGCGGCATGACGGGGGGAAGACGGGGGTGGGATTTGCGCCAAGTCTATCGGCGCGGGAGACCGAGGGCCGCCGCGAGCCAGTGATCGATCGACAGCCGCCCCGGCCCGCTGGCGACGATGAGCAGCAGACAGGCGGCCCAGGTGCCGTGCGTCGGCCAGGCACCGGGATAGACGAAGACCTGGATGACCAGCGTCATGCCGAGCAGGGCGAGTGCTGCAAGGCGGCTGAACAGCCCGAGGACCAGGAGCACGGGGAACAGATGTTCGGCAAAGGCGGCCATGTGGGCCGCAAGCCACGGATCGATCAGCGGCAGGCGGAATTCGTTCTCGAAGAGATAGATGGCGCTGTCGGACACATGCCAACCCTCGATCTTGGTCTGGCCCGACTGCCAGAACACGCCGGCGATGCCGAGCCGCGCGACAAGCGCGATCAGGTCATGCGGGATGCGTTCGGCGTAGTTTCGAGCGGTGGTGATGAGGCCGATTGCCGACGGCCGGCCATCGGCGGCGAGTTTGGCTTGTTGCGACATCATGCTTCCTCCGGTGTGTGGATTTTCGAGAAGGCCCCGCTGGTGAGCAGGCCGACAAGGTTGGTGACGAGGTCGAATTCGGGAGCGTCGCCGAGCGCGCGCTCGGCGGCCTCGGCAAGCGGGAGGCCTGCCGAAAGGCCGGACAGGAAGACGGCTGCCCCCGGCGGAAGGCGGTGCACCTCGACGATCATGGCGGGCCGCACCACGAGGGCGTCCTCGCCGCTCCAGTCGGTCAGTGGCTGCAGCGGCATCTCATCGGCATTCATCGCCCAGATCGTCACCACCGGATGGTCGCAACGCAGGATCGACAGGGACGGATGGGCAACGAAGCGCAGGCCGCCGATCTTTTCCGGCGCGAGCCCGTTCAGGTCGCTTGCCGCAAGCGGGGCCGCGTCCGCAGCGTGATAGGCCCTGCCCCGGGCGGCTTCGAGCCGGATGACGTCGGGCAGGTAGGGCAGATCCCGCGCCGGTTCGAAGGTCGCGACGAAATCGGCGAGATCATCGCCATAAGTCAGAAGAAGGGGCGAGCGCGGCGGGTGGCGTGCCGCGAACGCCGCGGCCATGGCGGAGAAGAAGTCCGCGCCGACGATCCGTTCCGCCACCGGAAAGCGCGAAGCCAGCGCCGCCACGAGACCGGAGCGGACATTGTTGCGATAGACGGCGAAACGGCGCTGAGGGCGATCCGCGGTCCAGGATGTGAGCCCCGCCGGCACCGGCAGCGACGGATCGGTGAGCGCTGCGGCGAATTCCGGCTGGAACGCGGTGAGCGGTGAAGCGCACATGAGCTGCCTCACGCGGCACGGCGTCGTGCGACGCCTTCGAGGATGTCTTCGGCGGCGCGGGCCTCGTCGAGCAGGACCGGCCAGTCGGGCACGTCATTGTCCCACTCGATCAGCGTTGCGACCGGACCGGTCCGTTCGATCACCTCCTCGTAGAGCGCCCAGACGGGATCCTTGACCGGCGTGTCGTGGCTGTCGATCAGCAGAGCCGCGCCGGCATCGTCGGTCGCCTCCGAATGGCCGCCGAGGTGGATCTCGCCGACATGGGCAAGGGGAAAGCGCGCGAGATAGGCGCGCGGATCGATGCCGTGATTGGTCGAGGCGACGAAGACGTTGTTGACGTCGAGCAGCAGCCCGCAGCCGGTGCGCCGCACCACCTCGGCGAGGAAATCGGTCTCCTCGAAGGTGCTCTCCCGGAAGGTCAGGTAGGTGGCCGGGTTTTCCAGCAGCATCTGCCGCTTCAGGAGCGTCTGCACCTCGTCGATATGGGCGGCGACGCAATCGAGCGTCGCCTCGGTATAGGGAAGCGGCAGCAGATCGTTGAGAAAGACGGAGCCGTGGCTCGACCAGGCGAGATGCTCGGAAAAACTCTCCGGCTGGTAGCGATCGCAGAGTGCCTTCAGGCGCTGCAGGTGTTCGCGGTCGAGCGGCTGCATGGCCCCGATCGACAGGCCGACGCCATGGATCGACAGCGCATAGTCCTCGCGCAGGCGGGAGAGGCGCGCATGCGGCGGGCCACCCGCTCCCATATAGTTTTCGGCATGGATCTCGAAGAAGCCGAGCGGCTGGGGGCCGGTATCGATGTCGGCAAAATGCTCGGGCTTGAAGCCGACGCCGGTCCGGCGCGGAAGCGTTGAGGCCTGCATGTTATCTCTCCGGATGGAATGGAAATCGAGGGGCGCGGCTTGTGCCGCGCCACCCCTTGTGTCCGATCGACCTCAGACGGGTGCCGGGCCCTGCATCAGCGAGCCGTGACCGCCGGGCGTCATCATCGTCTCGCAGGTGCCGGCCGGGACGAGCTTCCAGGCATTCTTCTGGTAGTCGATCTTGGAGGTTCCGGCACAGGTCGTGCCGGGGCCGGCGGCGCAATCGTTCTGGCCCTTGAGGGCGACCCCGTAGCACTTCTCCTTCGCGGCATCCTGGGCGGCGGCCGGATGGCTTGCAGCAAGGCTCAGGGCGGCGGCAAGCGAGGCGGCCAGCACATTACAGGTCTTGTTCATGGTTGTTTTCCTTCTGGACGAATGGGGAGGACGGGATCGCCTGGGGATCAGGCCGGCGTCAGCGAACCGTGGCCGCCATCGGGCGTCATCATGGTGGCGCAGGTTCCGGCGGGCACCAGCTTGAAGGACTGCTTGTCGTAGTCCATGGTCGAATGACCGGCGCAGTCATGCTTGCCGGCGGCGCAGTCGTTCTGGCCCTTCATCGCGATGCCGTAGCATTTTTCCTTGGCATCCTCGGCAAAGGCCGGGGCAGCAATGGCGGCAAGGGCCGAGGCAAGCGAGCTGGCAAGCGCGAGGGTGGCGAGACTGTTCTTCATGATGGGTTCTCCTCAGATCCCAGACCGGAATTGGTCTGGTACCGGGAGCTACGCGGCCGACCGTCCGGACGTTACAGGCCGATTTGCCGGAGATGTGGCGGGCGACGGCGGAGACCCCGTCTTGCGCTCTGAAATTGTTCTTTCAATTCATATGGTTGACAGCCATTTCGGCGAAGAACAAAATATCTGGTAACAAAAACGTGTGGGCGTCCGTAGAGGTCAATGTGAAGCAATCGGTGCGGGAGCAGCAATGGGCGGACTGGATGCGCAGCGCCATCGACGGCGATGCGCAAGCCTATAACCGTTTTCTGCTGGCGGTGACGCCGCGCCTCAGGATGATGGCACGGCGCCGGTGCGAGCAGTTCGGTGCGCCGGCCGGAGAGGCCGAGGACATCGTGCAGGAGGTGCTGCTGGCCGTTCATCTCAAGCGCGGCAGCTGGGATCCGGCCCGACCGATCGGTCCCTGGCTCTCGACGATCGTGCGCAACAAGCTGATCGACAGCCTGAGGCGGCGCGGACGCCGCATCAGCGTGCCGATCGAGGACGTGGTCGAGACGCTCGAGGCGCCGTCGGACACCGACAATTTCGACCGGCAGGATGCCTTGACCCTCCTTCAGCGCCTCAAGGATCCTCAGCGCGACATCGTGCGGTCGATCTCGATTGAAGGTGCCGGCGTGCGCGAAACCGCGGTCAGGCTAAAGATGAGCGAAGGTGCGGTCCGGGTGGCGCTGCACCGGGCGCTGAAATCGCTCGCCACCCTCTATCGGAGTGAGACGTGAAGACCGACGAGCTGATCAGACTGCTTTCCGAAGATGCGCCCGTCAGGCTGCGTCTTGGCCGCATGCTGGTGCTGGCGCTGTGCGTCGGCATCCTCTTCTCCGGCACGCTCTTCCTCGCCTCCGTCGGGTTGCGGCACAACCTCGTCAGCGCGGTCGAAACCCTGCGCGTGGCCTTCAAGATCGGCGTGACGCTGGCGCTCGCCATTGTCGGCTTCGGGCTGCTCACGCGGATCGGCAGGCCGGGCGCCGTCATCAGCTCCTGGATCGCGGCCCTGGCCGGAGTGCTCGCGACCGTCGCGATTGCCGTCGCCGCCGAACTCCTGACGGTGCCGCAGGCAGCCTGGGGCGCAAACCTCAGCGGCCAGCACGCCGCCTTCTGCCTGTTCTTCATTCCGGTGCTGTCGCTTGCGCCGCTTGCGGCCTTCCTCACAGCCCTGAGGGAAGGTGCGCCCGAAGATCCGGGACGCGCCGGTGCGGCTGCGGGTCTTGCTGCCAGCGCGATCGGCGCGGCGCTCTATGCCTGGCACTGCCCGGACGACAGCCCGCTCTTCGTCGCCACCTGGTACACGCTGGCGATCACGCTGGTCACGGCCGTCGGCTATGTCGCCGGACGACGGCTGCTGCGGTGGTGACTGTCGCGGGTCACATCAAGACGAGGAAAGGCTGAGGGCCGCCGCCGCAAGCCCTTGCCTGCACCCAGTTTTGCCACTCGCCTTCCGAGCCGTGGAAGACGTTCAGGTCGATCTTCTCGTTGACGCCGTGCGACAGGCCCGGGCCGGAGTATTGCCAGAAGAGCCATTTGCGGCCGGGATAGGCCTTGGAGGGGTGGGCGTGGCGGCGAGCGTGCGGTTGCCGTTGATGACGAGAAGCCGCAGGTAGAGCTGAGCGCAACCGGATCCGCCACCACCAATGTTTCTATATGGGGATGGGGCATGACGGGGAGAAGACGGGGGGACAACCAAGGCGGCCGCCAGTTCCGGCGACGCGGGCCGCATTTCTTGGGTTGGCATGCCCAAAGTTTGCCATACGATGCGCCGGCCGGAGGATACCCTATGCTACTGACAGTCGAGAAACAAAAATCGGATCAAGGCGAGATTGCAATTTGCTTCGATAAAGAAGGACTGGAGTTCCTGATCTCAAAGCTTACGAAACTTCGTGACCGGCCCGACCACTTGCACCTGATGACGCCCGCTTGGGCCGGAAATGAGCTTAGCAAAGAACTTCAGGGCGGCGATCAATATGAGCTGTGCAACAGCCTGAGGCTTGTCCGTCTCGCGTGAGAGGGGGCGGAGGCTGGCGCTGTCGATCACCGTTGTGCCGGCGTGATAGTTGTGGGCCTGCGAACCTTGAGAGCGGCTCCGAACATATTCGCAAGAAGAAGGTCCCTTGCTCCGGTTTGGCCACACGATGAAAACACTCCGTTCGAGATATAGCGAAGCTTTTGATAATACTTGACAGATGCGGCACTACCCAAGAGTGTGACTGTGAGGCTTGACCCTCTAGTTTGTGCCGGTGAATTCACGGCAACTCGCTGAAACGTCAGTACACAATCGCGCGCCGGCCCTGTGCCAACATGCGCGGTTACACGGGAAGGTAAAGAGCGAGGGTCAAGCCTTGACTGTAAATTTGGCGTGGGATGACCCGCTTCTGCCACTCCGATTAGCACATTCGGTTCAAGATGTGGCTTCCGCACTTGGGCTTGAGCCTGGCAAGTTCTTCTATGTCGTCAAGAACGCCGACAATGGCAGATATTATAAGCAGTTTCAGATTCCCAAAAAGAAAGGCGGTATGCGCGACATATCGAAGCCAGTGCGTGGCTTGGCCTTGGCTCAAGATCGATTTGCAGCAATCCTACTGCGGAAATATGAGCCCAAGCAGTTTGTGAAAGGCTACGTTAAGGGGCAGTCGTTTCTTACGAATGCTCAGTATCATGAACGCCAGAGATGGGTCCTCAATATAGACATAAAGGACTTCTTTCCGTCCATCGGCTTTGCTCGTGTAAGAGGTTTATTCTTATCGAATTATTTCGGTTTCAATGAGAGGGTCGCGACGATCTTGGCGAGGATAACAACTTTCCAGGATGGTCTGCCGCAGGGCGCTTCGACATCGCCGGTAATCGCAAACATTATCGCGCACAATCTCGACAAAAGGCTTGTCGAGATCGCCATCAAAGAACGGCTACGCTATACGCGGTACGCCGACGACATTACCTTCTCGTCAAGCCAAAAGGTCATTCCATCCTCGGTAATCAAGAGCTGGGAACCGCTAAACGGAACCAGAACCATCGTTTTGGGAAACGGCATCACTGATGCTTTCCGGTCAGCGCGATTCGAAGTGAACGAGAAGAAGACTAGGATCCTCTTCCCAAGTGAACGGCAAGAAGTGACCGGCTTAATCGTAAACCGGAAGGCAAATGTCTGGAGAAGTGACATTTCGTTACTGCGCATGAAGCTGCACTCGGCGCGGGTGCATGGTGCGTCGAAAGCGGCGAAGCTTTGGTTAAAGACCTCCGAGAACCCCATTCATTTTTGGCAACACATAGAGGGGTGGCTATCTTACATTCTACAGGTGCGTGGACCAAACGACGCCGTTGTGGCGAAGCTCTGTAAGATGGCTGTCCTTAGCGGCCTAAAGGGTTCAGAATGGATTGAAAGGTACGCTGATATGGTTAGAGAATTTGACGTCTTTCTGTCTCACGCCAGTGAAGACAAACCGAAAATCAGGAAGTTAAAAGATCGACTTGAACTCCTCGGTCTCAAAGTTTTCTTCGACGAAAGCAGCATTTCATGGGGCGATTCGATCGTTGATAAAATAAATCACGGACTACTGAAATCGAGCTATTTCGTTCCTTTTCTTTCCGATACTTTTTCAATCAAAGGATGGACTAACAAGGAGCTCAACTCCGCAATATCGCTAAACATCAACCGAAAAGGGAGAATTCTCCCAATTTGTGACGCCGACTTCTCGGTGGAGGAAAACTATCCTTTGCTGAATGAGACGCTTTATAGAAAATGGCCTTTAGCTGCGGCTGACGAAGATGCTTTTTTGGACTCGGTCGCGGACGAGATTCTGAAGAAAGTGCTGCTGTCCAATGCGAAGCCCACCGATTTGAGTGGTTGACGCGACGCATTCAAACAACTTTCAAAGTAAAACCGCCCGCCCCTCAGCTCGCCCTTGCCTGCACCCAGTTGTGCCACTCGCCTTCCGAGCCGTGGAAGACGTTCAGATCGATCTTCTCGTTGACGCCGTGCGACAGGCCGGAGCCGGAATATTGCCAGAAGAGCCATTTGCGGCCGGGATAGACCTTGGAGGGGTGGGCGGCGACGGAGCGGAGCCAGAAGGGGTAGTTGGTGAACTCGCCCTTGAGGTTGTCGCGGTAGAAGTCGGGCGCGGTGTAGATGATCGGGCGCTGGCCGTAGTGGCGCTCCAGCTTGTCCATGAAGACCTGCATCTTTTCCAGCACCTTGGCGCGCGACAGGCGGCGCTTGCAGCTGGATTCGCCGTTGTATTCGACGTCGATGACCGGCGGCAGGGCGCCCGCCTCGCGCGGCACGTTGCGGATGAACCAGTCGGCCTGTTCGCCGGCCGTGCGGCACCAGTAGAAGAAGTGATAGGCGCCGCGCTTGATGCCGGCCTCCTTGGCGCGCCGCCAGTTCTTCTTGAACATCGGGTCGAGATGGTCGCCGCCGTCGGTCGCCTTGATATAGGCGAAGTTGGCCCCTTGGGTCCTGAGCTTCGCCCAGTCGATGTCGCCCTGCCAACGAGACACGTCGACACCGTGCACGGCGAGCTTCTTCGGCGACTGCTTGCCGAAGTTGATCGGCTTGGCGTCGCGGAACTGGCGGCTGTAGATGCGCGACCGCTTCTGCGACGGATCGGCGGCGAGCGGCGGTTCGGGCGCCATCAGGGCTGCGACCGGGCGCTCGGTCGGCACGGCCATGCCAAGCGTTTCCTGCGCCGGCTCGAAGGCCTGGGGGGCAGGCACCTGGCCGGCCCAGGCGAGCTCGTGCGGAGCTGCGGAGGCAAGCGGTGCGGACGGCGCGGCCATAGGGGCTGCGGGGGTGGCTGCCGCCTGCAGCATGGCGTCGGGGGCGGATTGCGGGGCGGCCATGGGAGCGAGCCGGCCGCTCTTGCCGATCGACGCCGAGGGAACGGGGCCGGACGGGGTGGGCGAAACCGAACTCGTCTGCTGCGGCGATATGCCGTCCAGGACGCTTTCCGGCTCCGAACCGGAGACGCAGCCGGCCACGGTCAGGCAGGCGAGGAGGAATGCTGGTGCAGCCGAAAAACGCATTGTGAACCCGAAACGCAAGACAACAGGGACGGCAGTCTGCACGCCGCTTTGGGTCGGCGCGCGAATTGCTAACGGAAACTTACCGGAAAAAGCTGAATGCAATCTTTACAGATCGTGGCCGGACCACGGCGGTTGCGCGGCGTTGGCCCCCTGCCCCACTGCCCCGGCCATGGGCAGACGGCCGCTGCCGCGCCTGTTCGCGCGACTGACGGCCAGGGGCATGGCGAGGATCGGCGGACAACGAAGCGTCGGGCGCCGACGGTGATCAGCGTCAGACGCGGATCGCCAGGCGCAGGCCGCCCCAGTGGCGGCCGCCGACGGTGATCGGGGCGGAAATGTCCTTCATCACGACGAAATTGCCGCCGCCCATGTCGCGCCGATAGGTCTGGACGAGGAAGGGCGCGGTCGAGCGCCCCGCGGCGAGCCCGACGCGATCGGCGAAGATGCGGCGGTTGCGGCAGTTGGCGGTGTTCCACACCGCATCGCCGGGACGCTGGGGGGCGGAGAATTTCTTGTTGTGGGTCGGCAGGTAGCCGTTGGTGTCGACCGCGGCGCAGAAGCCGATGCGGTCGGAGAGCGTCAGCACCGGCTCAAGAATGCCCGGCAGGACCTGGTCGGTAAATTCGGTGAACGCCGCCATCATCTGCACCGGGTCGGTGCCGGGGATTGGCCGGTAATTGCGGTCGAAGAGCGCGTTCAAACCGATGCGGCCGCCGTCGACGGCGCGCTGGAAGGTGGCGGAGATCTGCGCCGCGACATCGCGGGCGGCGTTGATCCACGGGCTGTCGGCGGTCTCGATGCCGGCCGAGGCGGTGAGCTGGATCAGCGTTTCGGAGAGTGCGACGACCCGGTCGACGCGGGTTGCGGCATTTTGCAGGGCGGTGTCGGATTCCAGCACCTCGCCGGCCATGACATTGAGCGTGCCGACGAATTCGGCGCATTGCTGGTCGACGGTGTCGGTGGTGCGGGCCATGACGGAGGAGCCGTCGAGGATGCGGGTGATGACCTGTTCCATCGAGCCGAACGAGCTGTTCATCGCCTGCGAGGTCTCGCGCACGTCGAGCGCGCTTTCGCTGGCGCCGCGGCCGGCCTCGGACAGGCGGCCGATCTTGCCGCGGATCTCGTTCAGCGTCTGCTGGATCGAGCCGGTGGCCTGCGAGGTCTGCAGCGACAGCGCGCGGATTTCGGCGGCGACGACGGCAAAGCCCTTGCCGGCCTCGCCGGCGCGGGCGGCCTCGATCGCGGCGTTGAGGGCGAGAAGATTGGTCTGGCGGGCGATCGAGCCGATCTCCTCGGCGACCTTGTCGACATTGCCGAGCGAGATCGAGAAGGAGCCGATCTCGGTCGAGATTTCCTGGGAGGCGGCGACCATCAGGTCGATCTTGCCGACCGCGCCTGAGAGCCGCGCGGAGGATTCGCCGAGCATGCGGCGGGCCTCGACGGCGGTCTCGTCGGTGGCGCGCAGCGACGAGGCGACGGTCTTGTTGGTTTCGGCGATGGAGAGCGCGGTGCGGGTCACCTGGTCGAAGGTCGAGGCATGGCGCTTCGACATGGCGGCGACGTCCTGGATGGCGCCGGCGATGTCGACCAGGTCGATGCCGAGCGTCGAGGCCTCGTCGGCGAGCTTGCTGACGATCCGGCGCAGCGTCTCGGCGTCGGCGCCGCGCGCCTGCTCGGCCTCTGCGGCCGGCGGCTCTTCGATGAATTCCTCTGGCGATGCCAGGCTTGTCTGTGCACTCATTGCAGTTCCTCTCCCGGGGAATGCGCGATTGTGACGCATCGCGGTTAAGGATTTGCAAATGTACGCATATGCGGGATTAACGATACGGGGCGGGTCGCTGAGGGCCGAGCGCAATCTGCTCGCACTGAGACCACGAGGTTCGCCCAATGCTCCACTTCGGGGGCTAGAACTAGGCATGTATGGTTCGACTGCGAGATGCGATCGGCCCGGCCTTAGATCCGGCCAGGGTCAATCCGGACGCGCAGATCCCCCGGACCTGACGGCCAATTGGGCACCGGCCCACGGGTGTTGATGACCCTCAGACCGTAATTGTCGTCCACATAGCTCGCTTCGCATACCTCCCACAGCCACTGCCAGCTTCTCGCGAAATGGCGGTTGTCGCCAACGCGTAGCGGCGTTGACCATTCCATCTCCGTGGCAATCTTGGCCATTACGGCACGCAGGAACTCCCGAAGGGATAGGGTGACTACTTCCGCTCCCCCCGCCTTCTCCTTGGCGGTTGCGAGAATTGCCTTGGTGCAAATCCGCGGCGGCACTATGTCCATATCGCGGTCTAGCGCGGTCCTTCTAGCGTCGGCAGTGCCGTTAAGTGTATCGCGCAAGAGGTCGTCAACCGCGGGGTCTGACTCTGCACCCGACAGGAGCGTTTTCTCAAGTTCCCTCGACTCCGAAGTCTGCTGTTTTAGCTTCGCGTCAAAGCAAGCCAGCGCCTCTTCAAATCGCGCAAGGGGTTGTCTTGCGCCGAGGACGAGGGGCTCCCCTACCGTGCGCTCCCAAATCTCGCGCATGAGCCGCGTCGCTTTCTGATAGGTCAGAACAGAGCCGCGCATAAACTGTATATCGTCTTCAAAATATCTGCCTGGCATCGTGGTCAGACTCCTGGGTCAAAGAACTGGTGACATGTAGGCGGGTCGCTTCCAATCGGAACGCTGGACGAACGTCTAAACCCAATCACAGCGCGCCGATATCGCGGAGTTTCTTCAGCACGGTCTCGCTCGGCTCGCCGGTTTCCGGCAGGCGGTAGTGGCGCTCGAAGCGGCGGATGGCGGCGCGGGTCTGTTCGCCGGCCACCCCGTCGACGCTGACATCGGTATAGGCGATGTTGGCAAGGCCGCGCTGGATTTCCATGATCAGCGCCGCATCTTCAGCCGTGCCGCGCAGCGAGACCGGCAGGGCGGCGGGCGGCGCGACGGCGGGCCGGGCGGCATTGCGGGTGACCTGCGGCTTGGTCGGCGCCGTCACGACGGTCTTCTGGGCATTGCGGATGGCGGCGGCGACCGGGTCGGCGACCGCGGCAGGCGCGCTCAGGTCCTCGGCCGGACGGCTCTTCGGCACGGCGGCGGTGACGCGGCTGTCGACCTTAAGCGCGGCCAGCAGTTCCGGGCTGACGAGGCCGTTCGCCTCGACCCCGATCGAGCGCTGGAAGACGGCGATGGCGGCCTCGGTGCGCGGGCCGATCACGCCGTCGGCGACGCCGTCATAAAGGCCGAGCCGGGCAAGCTCGCCCTGAACGGAAACGACGAGCTCATAATTGTCGGGCACGGCGACTGTGTCCGTGACGGCCGCCGGTGTCGCGGAATCGGCTGCGGTCGCGGTTGCCGCCTGCTCTCCGGCCGGCGGTGCGGAAGCCGGGGCGCTGGCATCCTCGCGCTCGATCTTGAAGGTGGTGACGGTGGCCGGGTCCTGCTCGAGGCGGGCATTGCGCGTGACGCCGGCGAGCGCGTTGAAATCGCTCGTATCGCGGGTCGAGAAGATCGGCGAGGGATGCTGGCCCGGCTGGTACCAGAGCGCATTGGCGGCGATGAAACCGAAGGCGACGGAAAAGGCGGCGAGCCCGCCCACCGGCCGCGGATGGCGGCCGACGAGGCGTGCCAGCGCGCCGGCGCCGGCGAGCAGAAGGCCGGCCACCCGCGGGGGGGCCTTCTTCTTCTCAGGCGATTTTCGCTTTGGCTTCGTCATACCCAGTCTTTCTTTCGCTCTCCATCGCGTCCGGCCTGTCCATGGCCTTCAACCGCGGCGGAAACTCGACCGTATTGTGCCCGTCCACAGCCTCGGCCTCGACGCCCGAGCCATCGGCCGGCAGGCGCACGGTGACCACGGTGCCCTCGCCCGGCCGGCTTTCCATCAGGAAAGTCCCGCCATGCAACGCCGTCAAGCCCTTGACCAGCGACAGGCCGAGACCGGAGCCTTCGTAGGCGCGGCTCAGGTCGCTGTGGACCTGGGTGAAGGGCCGGCCGATCAGGGCCATTTTTTCCGGCGCGATGCCGATGCCGGTGTCGGAGACGACGATCTTCAGGTCGCGCCCGTCGCGGCTGGCGTCGACGATGACCGAGCCACCCGCTTCAGTGAACTTGATGGCATTGCCGACGAGATTGATCAAGACCTGGCGCACGGCGCGTTCGTCGGCGACGACCTCGCCGAGCCCCCGGGCGATGCGGCTGGTCAGCGTGACGCCCTTGCTGGCGGCCTGCAGCGACAGCATCTGCTCGCATTCGGACACGGCCTCGCCGATGACGAAAGGCTCGAGCATCAGTTCGTAGCGGCCGGCCTCGATCTTCGACATGTCGAGCATGGCGTTGACGACGGACAGCAGATGGGCGCCAGACTGGCGGATGAGCTGGACATATTCGCGCTGGCGGTCGTTTTCGAGTTTGCCGAAATATTCGCCGGCGAGGATGTCGGAGAAACCGAGAATGGCATTGAGCGGCGTGCGCATCTCGTGGCTGACGGCGGCGAGGAAGCGCGACTTCGCCTCGTGGGCGGCGACCGCCTCGTCTTCCTTTTCCAGGGCAACATTGCGGATCGACATTTCACCGGCGATGTCGAGCAACTGGGCATAGACGCCGGACAACTGGCCGTCGGGGCGGCGCGTCGCGGTCATGTCCATGCGCACGTTCATGAACTGCGCCTGGTCGATGCCGATCACCGGGCGGTCGAGGCGCAGGTCGATGACGACGGCATCGGCGCCCTGGCGCAGGGCGTCGAGCGCCTGGACGAAGGCGATGCGGTCGGAGACATGGACCTGATCGGCGAAGGGACGGCCGAAGGGATCACGCAGGAAGGACAGGAACATCTCGCGGTCGCGGCCGGCGGCCTCGCGCACATTGCCGGCGGTGTCGAGACCGAGCAGCAGGCCGGGGCAGACATCGAAGGGCGAGCGGAGTTCGATGTCGGTGCCGTTTTCGACGACGGCCGGATAGGTGGCGCGGCGAAGGGCGATCAGGGCGACGGCGCAGAGAAGAAAGAGCGAGACGACAGCGGCAAAGCCGAGCGGCAGCGCCACGGCCGGGCCATAATAGAAGGAGAGCGTCAGGGGCACGGCAAACAGCATCACGGCAAAGCCGGCGGCGAGGTGGCGCACCACCGCGATCTCGCGCGGATCGGCCGGTTCTCCGCCGCCGTTCGACGCCAGGCAACGGTCGGCCGCGCGATCGAGAATCGCTTTCGCCCTGTCAGCCATGTTACGCAATACTTGCACGCCAAAACCCGCGAAACGGTTCGATTTCGAGAGCCCGACCTTAGGGCCGATGCGCTTAAGGAAAAGATAAGGCAAGGCCTTCCGGAGCCCCGGAAAGGCCGCCGAAGGCCCAGTTTGGGACACTTCCGCCGGGCTTTCTCAAACGTGGTTAATGGGGCGTAAGCAGCGGATTTGTCTGTGTTTTCCCGATTGCGTTAAGATTTGTGTCGAAGCCCCGGGCCAAGAAGCGGTGGATTGCCGGGGCGCCGCCACAATTATGCTTAACGCCAGTCCCTAAAGTTTGACTGAAATGCCAAACGAGCGGCCGCGGACACGCCGTTCGTTCAAATTTGAGACAAATCCGAGCGGGTTTTGCAAAGCGATCTTTGCACCCCGCCGATAGCTTGCCCTCACAAGTCCGGGAGACAACCCGGCACGACCCGACAATGACCGGAGAAACGGGATTGGGACGGGCAAAACGGGATTGGTGAAGACGATGTGGTTTCTGATCAAGGGAGCTTTCTGGTGCTCGATGACGCTGGTGGTGCTGTCGTTCTTCAGCAGCCAGCCTCAGGAAGACACCGCCGGTGGACCGCGCCTTGAAATGGGCGACGCGATCGCGGCGGCAACCGATGCCTATCAGTATCTCTCCGCCATCTGCACCGAAAAGCCTGATGTCTGCGAAAAGGGCGCCGAGACCTTCCAGGCGCTGGGAGAGCGGGCCCGCGAAGGCGCACTCGTCGCCTACCAGTTGCTCGACGCCCAGTTTGCCGGCGACGGTGACGCGGCGGTGGCCGAGACCAAGCCGACCCGCCCCGAGCTGACGGCGGAGGCCGCGCCGGCCAAGGCCGAGCCGGTCACCGACGTGGTCACCACCGGCACGGTCGTGCCGCAACCCAAGCCGCGGACCGGCAACGGCCCGAAACCCTATACGCCGCCGAAGTCCTGAACCAGGCCTTCACACCAGGCTGAGCCGACAAGGCCCGGCGCGGCATCAAAAGAATTCCCCGGGGCCTGACACCCGCCCCGGACCACCGCTTGCATCGGAGCGCCACCCTGTCCGCCTCTGCGGCCCGGCGCTCGGTTGCCTGTCTGCCTGTCCCACAGGAAATTTCGGCCATACTGCCGAGCCGCGAGGAACCCCTTGTCCTCGCGGCTTTTCTTTTTTCCCGGCACTTTCGCCGCGGTGAAAGGTTCAAATGACCGCCGGGATCGCCTATACCGGGGGCCGTTGCAGAAACCGGATAGAACGCCCCATGACGACGCTTGCGCAGATGACCGAGGATTTTGCCTTCCTGGACGACTGGGAAGACCGGATGCGTTACGTGATGGAGCTCGGCAAGGCGCTGCCGGACCTGCCGGAGGCGGAGAGAACGGCCGAGAACAAGGTCAAGGGCTGCGCCAGCCAGGTCTGGCTTTCCACCCATCCGCATGAGGGTCCCGACCCGGTCATCGACCTCACCGGCGATTCGGACGCCCATATCGTGCGCGGGCTCGTCGCCATCGTGCTCGCCGCCTATTCCGGCAAGCGCGCCTCCGACATCGTCGCCTTCGACGCCATCGAGCTCTTCTCCCGGCTCGGCCTGATCGAGCATCTTTCGGCCCAGCGCGCCAACGGCCTGCGCTCGATGATCCAGCGCATCCGCGAGGAAGCGGCGCGGCATCTGGTGTAGGTGCACACATCCTTCGCCCCCTCCGCGGGCGCCATGAAAACGGCCTGACGGAGGCGGCGCATATTCGTTTTCGGCAACCGCCGGAAACACGGCGCCATCGGCGGAAACGCTCGCCAATTCGATCGAAACTGTTAAGCGCATATTAACCGCTAATTACGGCACGGCCCTGACGGATGCAGGTGTCATGTTAGGATTTCCTTTGCCACAGCACAGGAGTCCATGATGGGCCGAAATCTCGAAGGCCATGTTTTGGCCACCGCGGGCACATGCGATGCGCATACGCATCAGTGCCTTTCCCCTGCGTCCTGTCCGACACCAGAGCAGCCTGCGGAGCCGGGCTGGACATGAAAGCAATCAAGATATTCATAGGCTTGAGCCTCATAGCCATCGCGGTGTTCGTCATCTTTCGCGAGCAGACGACGGGCGTCAGCGCGGATGCCTTCATCAATGCCCGGATTTCCACGATCCGCGCTCCGATCGCTGGCACCTTCCAGCTCGTGCCCCGCCCGGTGGGCGCACGCGTCAACCAGGGAGATGCGCTCGGTGCCCTCTCGGATTCGCTGGTGGACAATATCCGGCTTTCGGATCTCATCCAGGAGAGAGCCGAGGCCCTGGCGGAAATCGACAGGCTGGCCCGGACCGGCAACGCCCTCCAGAATGTCATCGAGGACCTGCGCGCCCATGCCGCGTCCCATCGCAAAGAGCGGATCGAGCAATTGCGCGCGCTGGTGCAGGGCGCGGAAGCCAACAGCGCCGCCGCGGAAGCCCGACTGCGCTATGCCCAGCTCAGCCTTGATCGTTCCAGGCGGCTCAGCAAGCAGGGGATAAGGACGGGCGAGACACTCGATGAGGCGCAATCGTCGGCAGAAGTGGCCGCGCTTACCCTGCGAAACGCCACGGAAACGGCACGGGTCGCCCGCATCAATCTGGCAGCCGCCGAGCGCGGCATCCTGCTGGGCGATGGCTATAATGACACCCCCTCCTCCGGGCAGAGGATATCAGAGCTGCAGGCTCGCAGGGCCGAGATCGAGGCAAGTGCCGAGGCAGAGTCCGCGACGTTCAATGCCCTGGAGGCGCGCATTCGCGCGGAGCGACTGCGCGTCAACCTGCTGACCTCAGCGACCATCGCGGCCAATGTCTCCGGCCTTGTCTGGGACTATCAGGCTGTCTCCGGCGAGGTGGTGCAACGCGGACAGAACCTGATGCGGCTGGTAGACTGCAATTCCGCCGTCGTCACGCTGTCGGTAACGGAGCGGGTCTACAACAACATTCGGCCGGGCAGTTCCGCCTCTTTCCGCATGAACGGCAGCAGCCGCCTGCTCCAGGGAACGGTGACCCGCGCCGCTGGCTCCGGAGCGGCTTCGGTTTATGAGAACATGGCGGTTACTCCCAGCGAACGGCACCTCGGGCGGTTTGATGTCACGCTGGACGTTCCGGCCCTGCGGGAGGACGAAAGCCTCCGCTGCCTGATCGGCCGCACCGGCCGCGTCTTCCTAGAGAACCGGCCGCTGGACTGGCTTCGCGGGCTGTGGACTTGACCGTGGAAAGCCTGTTCTACGGTAGCGAATTGCAGTCCGCCGTGATGCTGACGCTGCTTTTCCTCGGCATGGCGCTCGTCCTCGACGAGATACTGGACCGCGGGAACGTGTGGCACAGAACCGGACTGTTCGCACTCGCCGCTCTGCTGACGCTCCGCTACATGTGGTGGCGCGCGACGGAAACGCTCGCGCCGTTCGGATTGACCTGGGACTGTCTCTTCAGCTGGTCCTTCTTCGTTTCCGAGGCCGCCGCGGGCCTCTCCTCCCTCAGCGCGTTCGCCATTCTCAGCCGCACGGGGTCGCGCTCGCAGGAGGTCGACCGCAATCTCGCCTGGTGGGATCCGTATCCCCCGAAGGTAGCGATCCTGGTCGCCACCTATAACGAGGAGCGGGATGTGCTCGAGCGCACGATCGTCGGCGCCAAGGCAAGCCATCATCCAAATTGCGAGGTCCTGGTGCTCGACGACGGACGGCGCGACTGGCTGCGCGACTTCTGCGAGGACCAGCAGGTCCGCTATCTGCGGCGTCCCGACAACAAGGGCTCCAAGGCGGGCAACATCAATCACGCGCTCGGCGTTCTCGCGAGCGATCCCCGGCCGCCGGATTTCGTGGCCGTGCTGGATGCCGATTTCGTGCCTCATGCCGATTTCATTGCCCGCGCGCTGGCGCTCTTTCACGAACCCGATGTCGGCCTCGTCCAGACACCCCAGCATTTCTTCAATCCCGACCCGATCCAGCACAATCTCGGCCTCAGCCGGTCCTATCCGGACGAGCAGCGCTTTTTCTTCGATCACCTGCAACCGAGCCGCGACGCCTGGGGCATCGCGTTCTGCTGCGGCACGTCCTCCATCGTTCGCTGGCAGGCCATCGAGGCCGTCGGAGGTTTCCCGACCGAGAGCGTCACCGAAGATTTCATGCTGACGCTGGTGCTGCAGGAGGCGGGATACCGTACGGTCTACCTCAACGAGGCTTTGACCGAGGGTCTCGCCCCGGAAGGGCTCAAGGAATATGTGACGCAACGCGCCCGGTGGTGCCTCGGCCTGATGCAGATCGCCCGCAGCCGGGTCGGCCCTCTCGCCAGAAACCGCCTGAGACTGCGCGATCGCTGGAGCGTCGTCGATTCGGTGCTGTTCTGGTGGACAAGCTTCTCCTTCCGCATCGCCAGCATGGTCTTTCCCCTGCTGTACTGGTTCTTCAACGTGATCGTCGTCGACGCCAGCGTGGCGGACGTGATCCTCCATTTTGCGCCCTATTATCTCTGGGTGCTGTTCGCCCTGAATTTCGTCTCGTCCGGATTGATCGTCCCGATCGTCAACGACGTCAGCCAGTTGCTGGGCGCCATCCCGATCACCCGGGCTGCGGTCGTCGGGCTCTTCCGGCCGTCGGGTCATCCCTTCAGCGTCACGGCCAAGGGCGGAGACAGAACCAAGGTCGTCATCCAATGGCGCATGATGATGCCCTTTCTCATCCTTTTCGTCCTAACGGTCCTCGCGCTGGTCATCGGCATCGTCTTCGACAGCTTCGCCTTCAACGACGCCGGCGATGGCAAATATGTCATCCTGTCATGGACGCTCTACAATCTTCTGATCCTGGGCGTGACGCTCGTGGTCTGCGTCGAACTGCCGAGGGTCGAGCAGCATCTGGGCGACCATCCGGAGCGCTGCGTCGTTTTTGCCGACGGCCGGCTGAAGCGGGTCTGGCTGACGGATTTGACTGAGGGAACCGCGCGCATTCGCGGCGTCCGGCTCACGCCTGGCGAGGAGATCGAAATGAAGCTGCGCGGTCTGGGGGCGATGAGCGCCTTCGTCCTGCAGGCCACCAGCGACGGCGCCATTCTTTCGTTGAAGCTAGGCTCTCACCAATATGAAGCGTTGTTGCGACGGCTCTATACGCAGGGGTCTGTCCCGAGCGTCACCTCGACGCGCCTCTCCGCCGTGCTGGGAGCGGCGCTGTCTCGACTGGGACGTCCGTGATCCGGCGATCCCCATGCTCGTCGTGTACAAGGGGATCGTGGAGGTGAGCGGCAGCCTGCAAATGGGCCAAGGCTCCCCCGATCATGCCAAGCTCCCTCGTCCTGTGACTTTCCAAGGGGTAGACGTCCTTGCCCTCGGCGATCTCGACTGCGTTGCGCGCAAGATCGGCGAAAGGCCGGATGAAGGCGACGATGAACAGCAGGGTCAGTAGAAGCAAGATCGAGCCAAAGCCCAGAAGACGCAGGAGCAGGTCTCTCGACATGGTCCGCGCCGGGAGGGCTGCCGCTTCGCTGTCGATTCGGGCTACCATGTTCCAGCCGAACCGCGGCAGGTCGGCATAGGCGAGTTCCGGAACCGTGATCGTGAAATAGGTGCGGCCATCCGGCCAGGTCTCGACACCGGAACCCGAAGCACCAGTGCGGGCCATGCGGAAGCTCGGCAGGTCGAGGGTTTCGGGCTCCTTGCCGGTCGAGGTGGCAATGATGGAGCCGTCGGCCCCCACGACGAAGATGTCGAGGTCCATGGACCGGGCAAGTTCCTCGAAAAGCCTTTGAGCCCAGGCGACATTCAGATGCAGCCCCAGCACGCCGATCGTCGACCCGTCGACATCCCGGACGGGTGCAGCGAAATCGAGGAATCGCAAGGACGCGCCGTCCGCCGGCTGCGGCAATTTCGACGCAAGAAGAAGCGCATCATGCGCGTCTCCGGCAAACATGCCCCTCAAACCGCCCTGGAACCACGGCCGCGTTTCGACACTTGCCCCGACCAGCAACCCGTTTGACGCCGCAGCAACGATTCCGTCGCTTTGGGCATAGCCGGCCCAGGACACGACGTCGCCCTGGCCAACCAGGGCATTGAGCTGCAACTGAAGGTCCTGGGGGCGATGTACGGCCAACTGGTCGCGCACCGCCAGGAGATTGCGCCACTCGCGATGGAGGGACTGCGCCATCGCCGTCTGGACGCCGTGCATGCGTGTCTCGACGGCATCCGTCAACCGCGCGTCCTCATAGGAGCGGCCCCGTTCGTCGATCAGGACATAGGCCATGGCAAGCCCGACGATTGCGCTGACCAGCACAAATCCCATCATGAGAAATGACAGAGACGGGCTCGATGCGTTGGATCGGGGTTTAACGGACATGGAGATCTTTCGGCATTGCGCGCAATGACACTGCATCGGCGCAGCACGTGTTTCGACCCTGCAGCCGCAGCTTGCGCACCGGCGGCATTTATCATTTGTTTAGCATATAATCACGTAAAAGCGTAGCCATGACGCCACGGATCACGGTGATCCGGTTGCCGCGCAACCACAAATCCACACATTTCGTCGCGCCGACCCGCTTCCACAGTTCGCTCCGGTTCCCTCACCCGATCTCCGGGCGAAAGTCTTCCGTGCCCCAGTGATGGCGGCGGCGGCGCTGATCGGGCGGCGGCGGGGCGTAGTGGCGGGCGAGTGCCTTGAGCGCGGTGCGCAGCATCAGCTTGGCGGAGCGGGCCGGCCACTGGCGTTCGCGCTCGACCGTTTCCAGGCCCTTCATGAAGCAGCAGACGTCGAGGGCCACCCCGGACAGTTCCGGGCCGATCGCCTCGATCGCCGCATTGAGCCTAGCGCGGGCACCAAGCGCCGAATCGGCGATCTCGACTGCGGCGGGGGCCGCTCCCTTCACCCGGCTCGCCAGCCGCGGCTCCCAGGCGGCGGTGATGCGCGGCTGCAGGCCGGCGCGCTCGAAATCGGCGGCCAGCCGCTCGCCGGCGGCGATCGCCTCGGCATCGTAATAGGCGGCGCCTGCGCGGTCCTTCAGCCGGGCGAGCCCGCTGAGCGGCGATTCCGTCAGGTTGCGCCGCACCGGGCGGCGCGCGCCCTCCTCCACCAGCATCTCCACCGCGATGTCGCGGTGCTGCTCGAGAAAGGCCTCGTCGCCCGGCTCGGCCATGGCGCGGCGCAGATAGGTGCGCGTGCCCTCGCCCGCCCGGATCCGTGGACCGTCGCGCAGGATGAGGCCGCGCGCCACGGCCTCGCGCAGCAGGCTTGCCGGCACGTCGGCGATCTCTGCATCGGCGCCCTTGAGGCAAATCCCGCCGCCCGTCCCGACCGAAAGATCGAGCGGGCCGCGCAGAGCAAGCCGCAAGAGCCGCAGCAGCAGCCGACGCTCGGCGGGCGCGGCCCGCCCTGCCGTCATGCCGGCCTCCCTGCGACCATGCAGACCGACTCGGCCAGCCGCTCGACGGTGCTGACGAAGGTGTCGAAGGCGGCATCGTCGCGACGGTCCTCGACGACGTGGCAGGCATGGCTGACCGTGGTGCGGTCGACGCCGAAAGCCTCGGCGATCTCTCCATAGGGCATGGAGAGCGCGACGTGGCAGACATACATGGAGATCTGCCGCACATGGCAGCTGGCACGGCGCCGCGCACGGCGCGCCTCGGCCCGGTCGCCGACGACGCCGAGCAGCTCGGCGGTCAGCTGGCGCACCACCATGCAGACGATGCGGCGCTCGCTGAGGCCCGAGGAGGCGGCCGAAGAGCGCAGGACGGCCGGAGCGGGCACTGTGCTGCCCGGATCCGCAACGGGGGAATTGGCTGTCTCTGATGGCATATGATCACTCCCGATAGATAGGAATTAATTCATACACCCTAACGAAACAACGGGGACGTTGGAAAGCGCAAGTTTTCGATGTTTGATTGCTTTTGTTTCGTTATTGGCTTTTGACACTAGATATTTATGGGATTTATTTCCTCTTTCCTCGAAGGCGTGCCGTGCTTCTTTCGCCCTCGACCCACCATCGGCGCGGAATGAGCCGACGGATTCCAGTCAACAAAAAACCGGGCGCGAGGCCCGGTTCCGTCGGAGTGCCGATGACCGTGTTTCGGTCTTGGCGTCAGGTGCGGTTCACTTGCCGCTGCGCTTGCGGCGCTGGCCGAGGCCCATCTCCTTGGCGAGGCGCGAGCGCGCTTCGGCATAGGCGGGCGCGACCATCGGGTAATCCATCGGCAGGTCCCACTTGTCGCGGTATTCTTCCGGACCGAGGGTGTGGTGCGTCATCAGGTGACGCTTGAGCGACTTGAAGGCACCGCCGCATTCCAGACAGACGATGTGGTCGTCCTGCACGGACTTGCGCACGGCGACAGCCGGCTTCTGCTTTTCGACAACCGAGACGACCGGGGCCGGCGAAGAGGTGTTGCTCAGGGCCGAGTGTACGTCGGAGATGAGCGCGGCGAGGTCGCCGACCGGCACTACATGATGGCTGACATAGGCTGCGACAATGTCCGCGGTCAATTCGACCAGTAGATCATGGCCGGCGCCGTTGACGGTTTCTGTCATTTCGTGACTCCTGTTCCAATGTGCTTGCCAGGCGCCGGCTGAACGGCCGGCACCAATCGAAAAAGCCAAGGAACAAAGACCTTTGCGCAAGCCTTGTCGTCGCCGACGTGGGATCCACCCCTAGATCCCGGCAATACGCTCTGGATTCTGTTCCGGCAGATGCTGCAGTCCTGTTTCGACCCGGCCAAACCCCGAGACATTGAAACAGTTGCGGATACAACTTTCGTTCGGGATTCGAGCGCGCGAGAAACCAAGTCTCCAGCATCAGTGCTCTGTGTCAATTCGTTATCATCAATCCGTCAAAAATCCACGTAATATTTTTCCCCAAATATGGGGTGCCGCGTGCGTCTTTAGTTCGGCGAAGACACGGACATGACTTGCTGCAACTGCGAACGAGCCGCAGAATGCCGGGAAATCAGGGGTTCCAGCTCAGATGTACTTGCCGGGCGCGCTAGGGCGCCGGGCCGTCCTTGCCCTTCAATTCGTCGAGAACCGAGACCGGCGAGAGCTTGTAGCCGACCTGATGCGCCGCCTTGGCGAGCAGGTGGGCCGAGACCGGCGCGGTCAGGATGAAGAAGAAGAAGCCGGCGATCGCCCGGCTGAAGGTGGCAAGGTCGCCGGCATGCAGACCGACGGCGATGAGCATCAGGCCGGAGCCGACCGTGCCGGCCTTCGAGGCGGCATGCATGCGGGTATAGAGGTCCGGCAGGCGGTTGATGCCGATGGCGGCGATCAGGGCGAAGAGGGCGCCGGCGACGATCAGCAGCGCGGTGAAGAGGGCAATGCCGTAAGCGATCATTTCCTGCGCCCTCCCCCGGCCCCGGCCGGGCTGCCGGATTTGCCCTTGCCTCCCGCCGCGGCGGCCGCGGCCTTCGCCTTCTTGCCGCCCTTGACCTTGTGCTTTTCGGTGCGCAGCACCGCGCCGTCTTCCAGCGGCCGCTCTCCCACCAGGCCGCGCGCCAGGATGAAGCGGGCGAAGGCGACGGTGGCGAGGAAGCCGACCAGGCCGAGCGAAATGGCGATGTCGATATAGAGCGTATAGCCGGTGCGGATGGCGATCACGGCGATGAAGCCGATGGCGATGCCGACCAGCATGTCGAGCGACAGCACCCGGTCGGGCAGCGTCGGCCCCTTCACCACGCGGTAGACCGTGAGGAAGAAGGCGATGCCGAGCACGACGAGGGCAAAGTTGCAGGCGGCCTGGATAATGGTTTCGGGCGCGATCATGCGAAGGCCTCGCGGATCTTGCGCTCGAATCCCTCGGCGATGTCGCGGCGCGCGGCGTCCGGGTCGGCGCAGTCGATGGCGTGCACGTAGAGCGTCTTCTTGTCGTCGGAGACGTCGACCGACAGCGTGCCGGGCGTGAGCGTGATGAGGTTGGCGAGCAGCGTGATCTCGAAGTCGCGCGTCACCGTCAGCGGAAAGGCGAAGATGCCCGGCTTGATGTCGAGCCTCGGGCTCACCACCATGACGGCGACCTTCCAGGCCGATTTCGCCAGCTCGACGAAGAACAGCCAGGCGAGCGAGGCGATGCGGATCACCCGGCGGATATAGCCGGTGCCGTTGATCTGTTCGCGGATCAGGCCGAGCGCCAGGGTCGACAGCACGAAGCCGAAGATCAGGTTGTGCAGCGAGGCGCTGCCGGTAATCGCCGCCCAGACGATCGCCATGAGCAGGTTGATGGCATAGAGGATCATGGCTGGCCTCCCACCGGAAAGACGGACTGGAGATAGGCGGCGGGATCGGCAAGTCCGATCGCCGCCCGCTGGCTGAGATCGATCAGCGGCTCGGGGAATAGGCCGAACCAGACGATCAGCGCGGTCAGCGCCAGGATCGGCAGCATGGCCGAGAGACTGGCGCGGGCTGCGGCGGGTTGGATTGCCGCTTCACCCCCGGCAACCACCGGCGCGGGGCGCCAGTAGGCGAGCAGGAAGAGGCGGCCGAAGGCGATGGTGGTGAGGAAGCCGGAGAGCAGGATGGCGCCCGCCAGCCACCAGGCGCCGATGTCGAGCGAGGCTTTGACCAGCATGGCCTTGGGCCAGAAGCCGGAGAACGGCGGCAGGCCGGAGCCGGCGAAGAACAGGGCGAGCGACAGGCCGGCAAAGGCCGGAGCGGCCGCCCAGAGCCCCGACAGGCTTTCGAGGCGATAGGAGCCGCCGCGGCGCGCCGCCTCGCCCGCCAGAAGATAAAGCGCGGTCATCAGCACGATCGAATGCAGGGCATAGAAGATCGCCGCCGAAAGCCCCGCCGTTCCGGCGATCGCCGCGCCCGCCAGCATGTAGCCGATGCCGGAAACGACGACGAAGCCGAGGAAGCGGCGGATGTCGGACTGGGCGAGCGCCCCCATGGCGCCGAGCACCATGGTGAGCGCCGCGGCAATGGCGATGACGAGGCTGAGCGCCTCGCGCTCGACCGGCAGCAGCATGACCATGACGCGCAAAAGGGCATAGACACCGACCTTGGTGAGCAGACCGGCGAACAGTGCAGAGACGACGATGCGCGGCGTGTGGTAGGAGGCCGGCAGCCAGAAATTGACCGGGAAGGCGGCGGCCTTCATGCCAAAGGCGAAGACGAACAGCGCGCCCAGCGTCATCAGCGGCGCGGTCTCGCGCAGTTCGCCGGCCTTGGTGGCGATGTCGGCCATGTTGAGCGTGCCGAAGATGGCATAGAGATAGCCGACGGCGACGAGGAAGAGCGTCGTGCCGATCAGGTTCAGCACGGCATATTTCAACGCCCCGTCGATCTGCTCGCGCTCGGAGCCGAGGATCAGCAGGCCGAAGGACGAGATCAGCAGCACTTCGAACCAGACATAGAGGTTGAAGATGTCGCCGGTGAGGAAAGCGCCCGAGACGCCGGCCATCAGCACCATGAGGAAGGGATAGAAGCCGTAGCGCCGGCCGCTCTGGCTGATGTCGCCGAGCGCATAGATGCCGCCGGCCAGCGCGACGATGGCGGCGGCGAGCGCCAGCAGCGCGCCGGTGAGGTCGACGGTAAAGGCGATGCCGAAGGGCGGCAGCCAGCGGCCCATCATCATCGTCACCGGACCGTAGAGCACGACGCGGCCGAGCAGCAGCAAATCGACCAGCACCATCAGGGCGAGGCCCGGAATGGCGATGAACGGATGGGCGCGCGTCGAATGGCGCAGCATCATCAGCACGGCGCCGCAGCCAAGCCCGATCGCCACCGGCAAAATGGTCAGCCACTGGCCGGCCGAGGACGGTCCCATGACGAGGGCGAGCGAAAGGTCGAGGGGGGAAGAGGAGGCGGCCATCAGGAGAAGACCCCCTCTGGCCTGCCGGCCATCTCCCCCACAAGGGGGGAGAGACCGTGGGGCACGGTCCCGGACAAGCTTCCAAGGCCCAAAGGAGGCCGAGTGTTCACGGCATGAATTCCGAACGCAGCGGCGGCGGCGGGGCGGTCTCCCCCCTTGTGGGGGAGATGGCCGGCAGGCCAGAGGGGGTTCAAGTCAGGCACAGACAACATCATGCGCTCAATATCCCATCGGCGGCAGGGGCTCGCCCTTCGGTTCGGCGACGCGCATCTCGCCGGTGTCGTCGGTCCCGAGGTCCTGGTAGGCGCGGTAGGTGAGCACCAGCAGGAAGCAGAAGAAGGAGAAGGAAATGACGATGGCGGTCAGGATGAGGGCCTGCGGCAGCGGATTGGCGGCGCCGGCCGAGAGCGTGTCGGAGCCTTGGGCGATGATCGGCGGGACCTCGCGCGTCAGGCGGCCGGTGGTGAAGAGCAGCAGGTTGACGGCATTGCCGAGGATGACGATGCCGAGCAGCACGCGGACGATGTGCTTCGACATCATCAGATAGAGCGCGGCGGCGAAGAAGATGCCGACGAGGCCGGAAAACAAAGCTTCCATCAGTCGCTCTCCCTTTCTTCGAGCGCCAGCGCGATCGAGGTGATGGCGCCGACGACGACGAGATAGACACCGACGTCGAAGGACATGACGGTGGCAAGCGGCACCTCTACGCCGAAGAATTCGGGATAGACCCACAGCCCGGTCATGAAGGGCAGGCCGAAGATAGCCGAGAGCAGCCCGGACAGGGTGGCGAGCAGCAGGCCGGCGCCGGCGATCGACATCGGATGGAACCACAGTGCGCGGCGCACGGCCTGCACGCCGAAGGCGATGCCGTAGATGGCGAAGGCCGAGGCCGCGATCAGTCCGCCGATGAAGCCGCCGCCCGGCTCGTTATGGCCGCGCAGCAGAACGAAGATCGAAAACAGCAGCATCAGCGCGGTGAGGAAGGGCGCGACCGTGCGGAAGATCAGCGTGTTCATTTGCGCAGCTCCTTCTCGGCATTGCGGCCCTCGAGCCTGGCGACCGGGGTCTGGGCGGCGGCGACCGAAACCACCCGAATGCGGATCAGCGCCAGGATGGCGAGGCCGGTGATCATCACCACCGAGATTTCGCCCAGCGTGTCCGTGCCGCGGAAGTCGACGATGATGACGTTCACCACATTGGCGCCGTGGGCGATGACCTTGGAATAGGCGTTGAAGAAATCGGTGAGCGTGGTGCTGAACGGCGCCTGGGTGGACTTGAGCAGCAAAAGCGCGAAGCCGAGGCCGCCGGCGATGGCGATCGCCGCGTCGAGCAGGAACTCGCCGAAGGTGCGGTGGTCGGAGGGCGAAAGCCGCAGCCGCGTCATCACCAGCGCCAGGATGACGACCGACAGCGTCTCGACCATGAACTGGGTAAACGACAGGTCCGGCGCGCCAAACAGCAGGAAGATGACGGCGACGGCAAAGCCCTGGATGCCGAGCGAGACGATGGCCGTCAGGCGGTCCCGGGCTGCGAGCACGGCGATCAGCCCGACCACGGCGATGACGAAGAAGGCGAGCTCGTGGAAACGCACGTCCGAGGGCCAGGCCGGCATGTCGGGCAGTTCGCCGTTCAGCACCGGCGGCACCAGCAGCACGAAGGCGAGCAGCAGGAAGGTGACCGTCACATAGACCTCGAGCCGGCCGTTCTGGATCACCTTCGTCACCCGCCAGGAAAGACGCACCAGACCGGCGATGAAATGGTCGAAGCCACGATCGGGGCCTGGACCGAGCGCGTCGATGAGGCGGGTCACGGCGGCGCGGGCGCGGTCGAGGCCGAGGAAGACGAGGATGCCGAGCACCACCGTCAGCACTGAAAGTGCCAGCGGCAGGCCGATATGCGGCACGAGGCTGATCGTCACGGTCGCGGCCTCGCCCGCCACGGCACTCGCCATCGGCGAGGTGACATAGGCATGGGCGACCGCAGAGAACAGGGCCGCGGCGAGGCCGAGAAGCGACAGCACCAGCGGCCCGAGCCAGAGCAGGACCGGACCTTCATGGGCGTTCTTCGGCGTCTCGACCCTGGCGCCGAGGAAGGGTTTGAGCGCCACGGCAAAGGCGATGACGAACATCAGCGCATTGCCGACAATGGCGACGACGGTGAAGACGACCGAACGCGGATCGGGGCCGGCGAGCGCGGCATAGATCTCCTCCTTGGCGAGGAAGCCGAAGAAGGGCGGCAGGCCGGCCATGGAGATCGCGGCGAAGAGCGCGGCGACGAAGGTGATCGGCATGGCGGATCTGAGGCCGCCGAGCTTCGTCACGTCGCGGGTGCCGGCCTCGTGGTCGATGATGCCGGCGACCATGAACAGCGCGCCCTTGAACAGCGAATGGGCGACGAGATAGAGCACCGCCGCCTCGATGGCATAGGGCGAGCCGAAGCCGGTCAGCATGACCAGAAGCCCGAGCGAGGCGACCGTCGTATAGGCGAGCATCAGCTTCAGATCGCTCTGGCGGATGGCGAGCACGGCGCCGACCAGAAGCGTGATGCCGCCGAAGAAGGGCAAAAGGATTTCCCAGGCGGGTGTGTCGCCCATGACAGGATTGAGCCGCATCAGCAGATAGACGCCGGCCTTCACCATGGTCGCCGAGTGCAGATAGGCCGAGACCGGGGTCGGCGCCTCCATGGCATTGGGCAGCCAGAAATGGAAGGGGAACTGCGCCGACTTGGTGAAGGCGCCGCCGAGCACCAGCAGCAGCGCCGCCATATAGAACGGGCTTTCGCGCAGGAGATCGCCGGAATGCACGAGCAGCGACAGCTGCGTCAGGCCCGTCATGTTCCAGATGAAGATCAGGCCGGCGAGCAGCAGCAGCCCTCCCCCGCCGGTGACGACCAGGGCCTGGAGGGCGGCGCGGCGCGAGGCTTCGCGCGAGTGGTCGAAGCCGATCAGCAGGAAGGAGGTGATCGAGGTCAGTTCCCAGAAGACGAAGAGCATCAGGAAGCTGTCGGACACCACGACGCCGAGCATCGAGCCCATGAACATCAGGATGAAGGAGAAGAACCGGCCCTGCTGGGCATGGCCCTTCATGTAGCCGCCGGAATAGAGCACGATCAGCGTGCCGATGCCGGTGATCAAAAGCGCGAAGGTGAGCGACAGGCCGTCGAGGAACCAGGAAAAGGACAGGTTGAGGCTCGGCACCCAGGCATAGCCGCCGGTGACGACTTCGCCGGCGGCAATCTCCGGCAGGAAGCCGGCGAAATGGGCAAAGGCGAAGGCCGGCACGAGGGCCAGTATCCAGGCGGCATTGGCGCCGAGGCGTCGCACGAGAAGCGGAGCAAGAAGCGCAGCCACAAACGGCAGGGCCATGGCAAGAAAAGTCAGGGCAGCCCCGTCTCCTATCATCTACACTCCCTTGCTGCTTCCGGCAGCCTTGTCCCCCGAAACCTTTTTGAGTGTCCGTTGTTAGGATAAATGGCCGAGCGTCTCAAGCAAGTTCGTAGAAAGACAGGAAAAAACCCACTGACAACGTCTTCAAGTTTGCTTGAGGACGTTGTCAGTGGGCGCGCCGCAATACCGTTCCGCTACCGTCGGCGCAGATGGACGATCTGTGCCGACAGCCCCACCACGAGGATGACGAGCAAGCCCGCCTGGAAGCCGACCAGGAGCGGCGCGTCGAGTTCGGTGACGAAAGGATGCCCATCGGGTACCCGCCGCAGGATTTCGGTCACGGTGGGCAGCATCAGGAGAAAGGCGGAGAGGCTCAGGCAGATTGTCTCGGCATAGCGTGCCAATCGCGGAGGAAGCGGCAACCGCCCCACTGCGTAGCCGGCGATCACCAACAACAGGGTGACCAGGCCGACGACATAGCTCACCGGCTGGTGGGCGACGAGGAAGACCGTGGCGGCGCCAACCAGCATCGACACGAAATAGATGGCACCCGCAAGGGAGCGCGGCACGATGCGCCCATATCGGGCAAACATATAGACGGCAACGGGAATGGCGGGCAGGCTGCCGAGCGAGTGCAGCCAGCCCAGAGGGGAAATACCAAACATAGACAGATCCTTTCGTTAGTTCTGGACGTCAAGAATGCCTACCTACCAGTTGGTAGGCAATTGAGGCGAAACATTGCCGCGGCGCCCGGCATCAGCCGCGAGCACCAAGGCGAAGAAGCAAGGGGTCGATGATCGAGCCGAACATGGCCGGGTCGCCATAGGCGCGCGCCGAGAGCATGGCCCCGTGAACCGTCGCCATGAAGACCTCGGCTTCTTCTTCGGCGGAGCCGGATAACATGAAGGCACCCCGCTCGCCGCCTCGCCTCAGCACCGAAGCCAGCCAGCGCGACAGGGTGCGGAAATGCGCCCTCACCTCGATGACGACATCCTCGGGGAGTACCGGGATCTGGGACGCCAGCAGGGCGCAGACGCAGAAAGGCTCGCTGTCGTCGACGATGCAGGCCCGCCAGTATCCGGCATAGGCGCTCAACTGGGCGGCGGGCTCCGTGACCTCACGCTCGATCGCTGCGATGCCGGCTTCCGCTTCCTCGCGGTAGCGCGCGACCAGGGTACGGACCAGATCGGATTTTGCCGGGAAGTGATGATGGATGCTAGCCTTGCGGATGCCGACCACCTCGGCGATGTCGGCATAACTGAAGCCATTGTAGCCGCCCGCGATGATCAGCGTTCTGGCACAGCTGAGAATGTCGTCGGACGTGGTTGAAAAATTGCTCATACGACTTATCTACCTACCAATAGGTAGGCTGTCAATCCCGATGCCGAAAGCACCTTTGCGCCGGCCAACGGCATGGCCCGTCGACCGACCCCTGGCGCGGGGGCCGTGCAGGGCCCAAGGGCGTCGCCATCGCGTGTGTCCGACATTGCCGAGGTTCGATCGGCGTCCTATCTAGGATAACAAACAAGGAGGTGACCATGGCAGATCCCGTCAAGTCGAAGATCGAGAAAACCGATGCCGAGTGGCGCGAGCAGCTGACGGCGGAGCAGTACCGCATCCTGCGCGAGCACGGCACCGAGCGGCCGTTCACCGGCCCGTACTGGGACAATTTCGAAAAGGGCCTCTATCGCTGCGCCGCCTGCGAGACGCCGCTGTTCTATTCCGACACCAAGTTCGACGCCGGCTGCGGCTGGCCGAGCTATTTCGAGCCGGTGACGCCCGGCGCCGTGACCGAGCACCGCGACGCGTCGCTCGGTATGGTCCGCACTGAAATCCGCTGCGCCAATTGCGGCGGCCATCTCGGACACGTCTTCCCCGACGGCCCGAAACCGACCGGCCTGCGCTACTGCATCAACGGGCACTCGATGGTGTTCGAACCGGTAGAGTGAAGGCTGGGGAACCGGCCATAGGATCGGCGACCGTCCTGGCGTGGCAGCTGCCCCTCATCCGGCTGCCGCCACCTTCTCCCCGCGAGCGGGGAGAAGGGACCAGGGGGCACGGCCGGGGCCGTCCCCTCTCCCCGTTCACGGGGAGAGGGTCAGAGTGAGGGGCAAGCCTTGGTCCGATGCAATGAAGGAACGCGGTTTCGCTGCGCCCTGTCCCCCGACCGCATATCCTACCCGCCTCCATCAGGACTTTCTCAACCTCCTGGACTGTAAGGTCGGGCAAAACCGATCAGGAGCGGCCCCATGAGCAATGTCGTCGAATTCAAGAAGCCGCCGAAGGCGCCCGAGCCGAAGAAGCCGAATCCGGGCCTGCGCACCGCGCTGATCGTGCTTTGCGTGATCGCCGCCTTCGGCCTCGCCTGGGTCTATTTCCAGTTCATCGGCGGCTGAGGCCTCCGTCCTTCCCAAGACCATCTCCGACCCTGCGTGCACGCCCCGACACTTTGCGGGTGGCGTTCCCCCTTTGCCCTCCTGAGTTCATCGAACGGCGAGCCTCTCCCCTCATGGGGGGAGATCGCTAACACGCGCGCGTTCGGCCACGCGGTTTTGCCAAGGCGGCGCCCGACCCGCCGGCGGCAAGGCGGGATTGCGCGGGCAACCTGTCACACGTCGCTGTGGCCCCCGGCAACCCGTCACCCGTGGCTGTGGCCGTGGTGCAGGTCGGGATAGTGCGGGTGCTTGTGGCGCAAGGGTTCGTGGCGGTGCCAGTGGGAGTGCGGCTCGGTGACCGGGCCGTCGTGGCCGTGGCGGTGGTGCTCGTCATGCACATGGACATGGTCGTGTTCCAGCATGTCATGGCTGTGCTCGTGCTCGTGGCGTTCGCTCAGATGCAGCCAGAGGCCGAGCGCCATCAACAGGCCGGAGAGAACCAGCTGCAGCGTCACCGCCTCGCGGAAGATCACCACCGCCAGCACCGCGCCGATGAACGGGGCGAGCGAGAAGTAGGCGCCCGTGCGGGCCGTGCCGAGGTGGCGAAGCCCCAGCATGAACATCACCAGGCTGACGCCGATGCCGAGGAAGCCGACGACCGCGCCGGAGGTGACGAGGGCGGCACCCGGCCAGGCGGCGCCGAAGGCGAGCGCCAGCATCAGATTGGTGCAGCCGGCGACCAGGCCCTTGATCATGGCGATCTGCACCGGATCAGCAGTCGAGAGCTTGCGGGTCAGGTTGTTGTCGATGCCCCAGCAGAGGCAGGCGGCGGCGACGAAGAGGCCGCCCGCGTCGAGGCTGAGGCCCGCGCCGTTCCACGAGAGCAGGACGGCACCGGCCAAAATGGCCGCAGCGCCGAGCAGCAGGCGCCGGTCGACGTTTTCGCGAAAGACCAGCCAGGCGATCGCCATGGTGGCGAGGCCCTCGAGATTGAGCAGAAGCGAAGCCGATGAGGCGGAGGTCAGCGACAGGCCGAGCATGAGAAAGAGCGGTCCGAGCACGCCGCCGAAGGCGACGACGGCGGCAAGCCAGGGGAGATCGGCGCGCGTCAGCGGTGCTTCCGCATTGGGCAGGCCGAACAGGGCGCGGCCCGCATGGAGCAGCCCGAGCCCCGCCCCTGCCCCGAGATAGAGAATGCCGGCCAGAAGCCAGGGGTCGATCGCGCCGACGAGCAGTTTCGACAGCGGCGCGGAAAGCCCGAAGAGGACGGCCGATCCGAGCGCCAGCGGCACGCCGGGCCAGAGATGGGTGTGCGATTGCGCCATGGTGGCATCCTCCCGAACAAGGGGCGAGACTAGGGAGAATCGGCACCGCCCGCAAGGCGCGCCCGGCGGCTCGGCCGTGCCGCACCGATCGGGAAGCGGCCTCACAAGCCGGTCTTTCGCCCTTTCGTTGCATGCTGAACCGTATCGACAACTGTACAAAGACGAGCCACCCCTGTAGTTAATGGGTTCGGAGGCCGATCTGGCCTCCCTGCCGTGCCTCATCGATCAAACTCTGGCCTGCAGCGCGAATGCGCAGGTCCTCGCGAATAGCAATGGAGATCAACTGCATGTCGCTCGGAACAATTCTCATCATCATCCTCATCATTGCCCTGCTCGGTGGTTTCAGCGGTCGCTTCGGCGGTTATGGCTACGGCTTCGGCCATGGCGGCGTCGGCGTGCTCGGCGTCGTGCTGATCGTCCTTCTGATCCTGGTTCTCACCGGCCGGCTCTGATCCCAAGACAATCCTGCACCCGGACGGCCCGCTTGCCGCGGCGCCCGTGCGGGTGCAGGCGTATTCCCGCGAGCCGGGAGTGGGAAACATCGTGACCATATTCTCGGTTCGCCACATCACGGACTATCAGTACAAGCGCCCGGTGAAGCTCGGCGAGCACCGGATGATGTTCCGTCCGCGCGACAGTTTCGACCAGACGCTGCTCAGTGTCAGCCTGGCGGTGGAGCCGCCGCACGACCGGATCCGCTGGATCCACGACCCGTTCGGCAATTGCGTGGCGCTGTTGAGCTTCACCAAGCCGACCCGGACGCTGCGCTTCGAAAGCAATATCCGGCTCGACCACACGCCGCATGCGGCGCTCGACTTTCCGATCGACAAGGCGGCGGAGGCCTATCCATTCGCCTACGATCCCGAAGAACTGCCAGACCTGACGCCGACAATCGCCCGGCACTATCCCGATCCGAGCGATCTCGTCGGGACCTTTGCCCGTCAATTCCTGCACAATGGCCAGCCTACCCGCACCAGCAGCATGCTGATGAGCCTTTGCTACATGATCCACGACAGCTTCGCCTATGTGCGCCGCTCCGAACACGGGGTGCAGACGCCGCTCGAGACGCTCGAGCTGAAGAGCGGAACCTGCCGCGATTTCGCCTTGCTGATGATGGAGGCGGCCCGCTCGCTTGGCCTCGCCGCCCGCTTCGTCACCGGCTATATCTACGTGCCCGACCGGGACGGCTCGACGACGCTCGGCGGCGGCTCGACCCATGCCTGGTGCCAGATCTATGTGCCCGGCGCCGGCTGGGTGGAATTCGACCCGACCAACGGCATCGTCGGCAATCGCGACCTGATCCGCGTGGGGGTGGCGCGCGATCCGCGTCAAGCCGTGCCGCTGTCGGGCAGCTATGACGGCCGCGCCTCCGACTTCAAATCGCTGACCGTCCAGGTCAACGTCACCTCCGAGGATGTGCGGGAAAAGCCCTCCTGACGGGCGACCCGGAACCCCGATGGCTCCCGTGCGTTCACAAGATGCCGCCGCTCCGGCGATGAGGCTCCCCCCTTGAAGGATTTGAGATGAAGATACGTGCCGGCTTCCAGATTGGCTATCAGTGCGAGCGCGATACCGCGATGCTGCTCGTTCTCAACATCCACCCGTCGCGCCGGCCCGATCTGCTGACCGAGCAGGTGCTGAGCTTCGACCGGCCGATCGAGGCGCGCGACTATATCGACGGTTTCGGCAATGCCTGCAGCCGGATCATCGCCCCCGCCGGGCTCACCACCATTTCCACGCAGTTCGAGATCTACGACAATGGCCAGCCCGACGTGCTGCCGGAGGGTGCCTTCCAGCACGACATCAAGGACCTGCCGAACGACGTCCTGGTCTTCCTGCTCGGCAGCCGCTACTGCGACACCGATCGCCTCGCCGATTTCGCCTGGGCAACCTTCTCCGACACGCCGCTCGGCTGGCCGCGGGTGCAGGCGATCCTGACCTTCGTGCACAACCACATCAAGTTCGACTACATGAAGGCGGATTCGACGCGTTCGGCCCATGACGGCTATGTCGCCCGCACCGGAGTCTGCCGCGACTTCGCCCACCTGGCCATCACGCTCTGCCGCTGCATGAACATTCCGGCGCGCTACTGCACGGGTTATCTCGGCGATATCGGTGTGCCCACGGACGTCAATCCGATGGATTTCAGCGCCTGGATGCAGGTCTATCTCGGCGGCCACTGGCACACGGTCGACGCCCGCCACAACAAGCCGCGGATCGGCCGCATCCTGATGGCGACCGGCCGCGACGCCACCGACGTGGCGCTGTCGACCGCGTTCGGCCCGGCGCTTCTCGCGAAGTTCGAGGTGGTGACGGAGGAGATCCCGACGCCCTGAGGCGAAGGCGGCGCGCCTTGCAGGCTTAAGAACCCTCGGGCCTTCAGCCGGCGGGCGCTGACACGGCCGCGCGGTGCGCGGCGCGGAAGGCGGTCGGGCTCGTGCCCGTCACCCGCAGGAATTCCCGGTTGAAATTCGACTTGGTCATGAAACCCGCCTCGAAGACGATGCGGGTCACCGGCATGTCGGTGGTCGAGAGCAGCCGGCAGGCCTCGGCCACGCGGAAATTGTTGACATATTGCGAGACGCTCGTGCCGTGCACGCGGTTGACGGCCTGCGAAACGGTGCGCGCCGGCAGGCCGAGGCGCCGCGCCAGCTTGCCGAGATTGAGGCCGGCATCGCCATAGAGCCGGCGCTCGGCCATCAGCCTATCGAGACTGGCCGCCACCGCCTCGTGCTCGCCGGACAGGGGCTGCGGCACGGGCTGGCGCGTGGCCGGCGGCGTGCCCGAGCGCCGCAGCTCGTCGTCGGCATCGCCGTCCGTCTCCCCGTCCCCCTCCTCGGCGCCGGCCACCACCGCGGCAATGCCGAGCAGCAGCAGGATCAGGGTGGTCGCGGCCGAAACCATCAGGGCCGAATGGCGCCCCTCGCCCCACAGTAGATCAAGGCTGATGGCGATGTCTGTGCAAGCCGAGGCGACCAGCGTGAGGGCCGACAGCAGCAGCGAGCGGTGGGAGCGCAGCGTGCCGTCGAGGCGCGCGGCGACGAGACCGTCCGGCCCCAGCCGGGCCAGCCACAGCAGCCACAATCCATAGGCCAAAAATTCGGCGATGATCAGAAGGTCGATCGGATCGCGCCAGACGAAATGCATGAGAACGAGGGCTGCGGTCGGCAAAAGATGCGGCCAGTCGCCGAGCGACAGCCCGGCGCCCTCTTCGCGGGCGAGGTCGCGAAAGGCGAGATAGGTGAGTGGCGGGATGGCGGTCGCCAGCAGTGACAGAAGCGGAAGAACCGCCGTCACACCATAGCCCCAGCGCAGGCCGACCAGCGTGGTCTGCGCCGCATAGAGCGCGATCAGCAGGACGAACAGGTGATTGCGCACCAGGCTCTCGCGCCCCTGCAGCAGAAGCCGCAACAGGAAGGCGACGAGAAACAGCGAGACGGCGAAGGACAGCGGAATGAAGATCATGGGCGGTTTTTGGCCAGGGACTGGTGAGCGTGTTGCGCCACCATGACCGCAAGCGCGTTCGAGGTCGACCTGAAACGCGTTCAAGGTCGCGGGTAACCGTGTGCCGGTGCTGGATAGGGCCATCGTCATCCAACACCTGGAGCATCCCCCATGAAGACCCGCACTATCCTTCTTTCCATCGCCGGCACAATCCTGGCGCTCGGCTTGCTCGACGCCGCCGTCGCCTTCATCGCGACCCGCGACAGCGTGGCGGGGCCGCTCGATTTGAGCCATGTCGCCCGGATCAGGGTCGAGGGAGCGGCGAGCGACATCGTGATCACCGCCCGGCCCGACGCGCCGCTGGTCGCCGAGATGAAGGGCGAGCGGCGCGGCTGGGGTGCGGTCTGGCATTCCGGATGGTTCTCCGGCGGCTGCCCGGCAAAGGGCAGCATGCGTGTCGACGGCGATACGCTGATCGTCGACGTCGGCCGGCCCGCACGCTTCTTCGACTGGTCGGACTGCACCATGGAGCTTTCCGCCAATCTCAAGCCCGAGGCCGCCGTGGTCATCAACCAGAAGGCGGCGCGCGCCCGGCTTGCCGGCGACTTCTCGGCGGTCGAGATTCGCAGCGACGCCGGCGACCTCTCCTTCGAGGGGCATGCGACGGACGTCTCGCTCTCGGGCGCGGCACTGCGCGCCCGGCTGGTCTATGACCGGGTCATGCACGACGAAACCATCGCCATCGCCGGGCGGATGCTCGACGCCTCGGTCAAGTTCCTGGTGCCGACGCCGGTCAGCTACCTCGTCGAGGCGGTCGCCTCCTATGTCGACAGCGCGCTGCCCAACACGCCGGGCGCCAAACCGTCAATCACCATTCGCGGCGAAATGGTGCGCACGCGGATCGAGTGAGACGCCAGCCGGGGGACGGGCCCTCGAGGGGCCCGTCTGCTTCAGGCGCCACTGCGAACGCGCGCATTTGTCCCTCCCGGATCGCGACGATCCGGGCCGCGCCACACGGAAGCCGGGTTTGGCGTATCCACTGGAGGGAGGGACCGACAAGCTTGCAGCAAGTCACCGACCAAACGCAGGGCGGCCTCGAAAACAGGAGAACGGGACATGAGCTACACGATCGACAGGACGTTCGAAGGCACGGATTTCGGCAGCGTTGTCGAAAGGACCCGCGCAGCACTCGCCGCCAACGGTTTCGGGGTCTTGACCGAGATCGACGTCAAGGCGACGCTGAAGAAGAAGATCGACCAGGATATCGACGATTACCTGATCCTCGGCGCCTGCAACCCGAAAATGGCGCACCAGGCGATCGGCATCGAGCCGAAGGTAGGCGCCATGCTGCCCTGCAATGTCATCGTCCGCCGGACCGGCGGCCATTCTGTCATGGTCAGCGCCATCGACCCGCAAGCCTCGATGGAAGCCATCCCGAACGATCGACTGAAATCGGTGGCCGGCGAGGTGCGCGACATGCTGCGGAAGGCTGTCGAGGCGATCTGAGAGAGAGAGGCAACAGGCCATGGAATGGGACTGGTTGAGGGAGGTTTCCGGCCCGCTGGACGCGGATTTCGTCGCGGCGGCACTGGAGGAATGCGCGGAGCAGCTGCGGCCCGAGCTGGACTTCTTCGAGTGAGGCAACAGGCCGAACTTGCGAGCGCCGGCACGCGGCGCGCGGACCTGTTAAATCTCGGGGTTATGAAGACCCGCCCGGTGTGAGTTACAGTTAAAACGATTTGATTCGTTTTGCCCCGCGGTTCGCCCATGGTCCTTCTGCTGCTTGCGCTCTGGCTGCTGCCGGCTTCGCTCTTCATGGGGGCGAGCTTCGTCGAGGGCATGGCCGACGGCAACCGCTTCGACGGCGGGCGGGTTCTAGGCCTGATCGCCGCCCTGCTGTGGCCGGCGACGCTGCCGGCGATGCTGGTGCTGGCGCAGATCCACTACCGGAAGAACAAGGGAAAGCCGCCGGCGCTGCGGCGCCATGACGAGCCGCCGGAAACCGCCAACTTTGACGGCCTCAGAGCTTCAATTCCATCATCGCCAGATCGAGCCAGCGTCCGAACTTGATGCCCACCTCGCGGTGGATGCCGACGAGGCGGAAGCCGAGGCGCTCGTGCAGCGCGATCGACGGCTGGTTCTCCGCCTCGATCGCGGCGATCATCACATGCTTGTCGTTGCCGCGCGCATGGTCGACCAGCGCCTGCATCAGAAGCTTGCCGATGCCGGCACCGCGGCAGTCCTTGTCGACATAGACGGAGTGCTCGACCGTGTGGCGATAGCCGTCGAAGGCGCGCCAGTCGCCGTAGGAGGCGTAGCCCGCCACCTTGCCGGCGCGCTCGGCGACGAAAACCGGAAAGCCCTTGGCGCGGCGCAGTTCGAGCCAGGCGCGGCGGTTGTCGACGTCGATCAGCACCTCGTTCCAGATCGCCGTCGTGTGTTCGACGGCGTGGTTGTAGATGTCGCGGATGGCTTCGAGATCGGCCTCGCCGGCGTCGCGGATGGTGATGGTCTCTGTCATGGATCGGGTCCCGGCCTCGTTTCGGACCGCCTGCTTAGACCCTGGCCGGGGACGATGTAAAGCAGCGGCGCCGATCTGCGATGCCGCCTCCCTGCCCTGCCGTCGCGGAGGAGCCTCAGTGGCCGATGGCGGTGACGACGGCCGAATAGTGTACTGCGGCGGCGGTGACGACGAAGCCGTGCCAGATGGCGTTCTGGAAGCGCAGGCGTTCCCAGACATGGAAGACCACGCCGGCCGAATAGATGCAGCCGCCGACGATGATCAGAAGCAGGGTGATGCTCGGCAGGGTCTGCGAGATCGGCCCGAGCGCCAGCGCGCCGCTCCAGCCCATGGCGAGATAGAGCAGGATGGCCAGCCGGTCGTAGCGGCCGGGATAGCGGCATTTCAGCGTGATGCCGACGGCGGCGGTCAGCCAGATGCCGATCAGAAGGGCGAAGATCGTCCAGTCATGCGCGCCCTTGACCAGGAAGGGCGTGTAGGTGGCGGCGATCAGCACGAAGATCGCCGAATGGTCGAAACGGCGCAAAATCCACTTGGTGCGCGAATGCGGCCACATATTGTAGGTGAACGACACGGCGAGCGCGATGACGAGGCCGAGACCGTAGATCCAGGCGGCGGCCATTTCAGCATAGGTCGTCCAGACCGTCGCGTAGAAGATCAGCGCAGTGGCGCCGATCAGGGCGAAGACCACGCCGATGCCGTGGACGATGCCATCGGCCACCAGTTCATGGAAATCGTAAGGCCGCCCGAAGCGGAACTGGTCGGTCATGTCGGTCGAAAACCCCTGGAAGATGATCGTCTCGGCGATCCTGCACATCATGTGCAAATTTGCCGTTACCTTCAAGGGCGGGAATGGCGAATGTAGGGCGGCGGGGTGACGGAGCGCTCGTCTTGCGCCGCGAGAAGCCTTCGCCTAGCATCGCGCCATTGCCGGCCAATGCCATTTGTCCCCGAGGAATTTTCCGATGCGCTTTACCGTCCTTGCCACCTTCTCGGCGCTGATCGCCTATGTCTGGTTTCTGCTGAAGGTCGGCCGCGCCCGCCAGCAGTTCGGCGTCGAGGCGCCGAAGACCACCGGCAATGCCGATTTCGAGCGGATTTTTCGCGTGCAGCAGAACACCGTCGAACAGCTGGTGCTGTTCCTGCCCTCGCTCTGGCTGTTCGGATTTTACGTCTCGGATGCCATCGCCGGCCTGCTCGGCCTGTGCTGGACGGCGTCGCGCGTGCTTTACGCCTCGGAATATTATGCCGACGCCAAGAAACGCGGCCCCGGCGCGGCGCTCACCTTCCTGATCGGCATCGTGCTGCTGGTGGGCGGCACGATCGGGGCGCTGTTGAAGATGGGCTGACCCAAGCAGGTCCAAGCGCCGGGCGTTTTCGCCGGCCCCCGGCGGTCTGCGCTGCTTTTTCGTCGCGGCGGGGTTATTTGTGCTAGTTTGTCCTGAAGAGCGGTTCTGCTGCCACAGCGAACCGGTCCTGCGTCCATGCCGGGGATGGCTTTCGCACCGCGAGCCTCCGGCCGAAAGGACCATCAATGACAATCGTCACGCCTCTCCATCCCGAAGCCTCGCTCAGCCTGGCGCTTGCGGTCATTGCATCTTCCAGCGCGCCGATCGTGCTGCTGGACGGCAATCTCTCGGTGATCGCCGCCAGCGTCTCCTTCTGCGATGCCTTCCTGATCGCGCCCGAGGCGGCGGTGGCCCGGCCGTTCGCGCAGATCGGCGACGGCGCCTGGAACGTGCCGCAGCTTTCGGTCCTGCTTGAGGCGACGGCGGCGGGCATGGCAGATGTCCATGGCTACGAGATGGATCTGAAGCGGCCGGGGCAAGGCACCCGACGGCTGGTGCTCTCGGCACAGAAGCTCGACTATACCGACAGCGGCGCCGTGCGGCTCCTGCTCACGGTCGCCGACGTGACCGATGCGCGGATCGCCGAAAAGGTGAAGGACGACCTGCTGCGGGACAAGGCGAACCTGCTGCAGGAGGTTCAGCACCGGGTGGCCAACAGCCTGCAGATCATCGCCAGCATTCTCATGCAGAGCGCGCGCAAGGTCCAGTCGGAAGAAACCCGCACGCAACTGAAATCGGCCCACAGCCGGGTCATGTCGGTCGCCGCCGTGCAGCAGCAGCTTTCGGCGTCCAGCGCCGGCGATGTCGAGCTGCGCAGCTATTTCGAGCAGCTGTGCAAGAGCCTCGGCGCATCGATGATCTACGATCCCGACCAGCTGTCGATCGTCGTCAACGTCGACAAGACGGTGACCCATGCGAACATTTCCGTCAGCCTTGGCCTGGTCGTCACCGAACTCGTCATCAATGCGCTGAAGCACGCCTTCCCGGACCAGCGCAAGGGCAAGATCACCGTCGACTACCACACCGAAGGCAAGGACTGGACGCTCGCCGTCAGCGATGACGGGGTGGGAATGGCGACGCATGCCGACGGGGCGAAACCCGGCCTCGGCACCGGGATCGTCGAGGCGCTCAGCAATCAGCTGGAGGCAGACATCACCGTTGCGGACGCGAATCCGGGCACCAAGGTGTCGATTTCCCACCGCGACGATGCCATCCCGACCGACAAGCCGGAAGCCGCATGAGCCGCGACCAATCCTCCGAATTTACCACCCGCAGCGATTGATGAGATAGTTCCGGATCAATCGGAGCTTCTGCGAGTTCTCCCTGTTCTGGCCAAGAATTTTACGAAGGCACGCGCTGCCACGGGTTTTGCATCGGCAAAACGCCAGGAATGCAGCATGACCTCAACAAAAGAATGCAGTTTTCATGGAAAATGAACCTATCGCAGTTCTGGTCGTCGAAGATGAAGTCCTCATCCGGATGAGTATCGTCGCGGAACTGGAGGATGCCGGATTCGAGGTGTTCGAGGCATCGAATGCCGTCGAGGCGATCGAGGTTCTCATCGCCAACAACCGGATACAGCTGATGTTCACCGACGTCGACATGCCCGGCGGTGTCGACGGCCTGAAACTGGCCGCATCGGTTCGCGACCGCTGGCCGCCGATCAAGATCATCGTGACTTCGGGGCATCGCAGCGTCGACGTCGACGCGCTGCCGGTCGAAGCGCGCTTCATGGCCAAGCCCTATGATCTCGATGCCGTCATCCTCTCCATCCGCGAGATGACGGCGCACTGAAGCGGTCGCTTCGTCTCAAGACGACGGTCGCCGCCGTCGCACGTGATCGATCAGCGCACGCAGCTTCGGAGCCATGTTGCGACGCTGGGGGAAATAGAGAAAGAATCCAGGGAACGGCGGCAGATAGTCCTGGAGGATCGGAACCAGCTCTCCGGTTTCGATATATGGCTTCAAGCTATCCTCGACGGTAAACGTAACCCCGCCGCCGCTCAGAGCGAGCCGCAGCATCAGCCGCAAGTCGTTCGTCGTGATGTGCGGCGGAATGGCGATGTCGAACGGGACGCCGTTTTCCTCGAACTGCCAGCGGTGAGGCGCGACATTCGGCGTGCGCCGCCAGTTTATGCACCGATGATGCATCAGGTCCCGCGGATGCCGAGGCACGCCGTGCGCCGCCAGATAGGCGGGTGACGCGACCGCCGCCTCGCGCTGTTCGGCCGTCAGGGCCACGGCGATCATGTCCTTCTCGATCACCTCGCCCAGCCGCACGCCGGCATCGAACCCCTGCGCCACGATATCGAATTCCTCGTCCGTGACGGTCACGTCGATCGTGATGTGCGGATAGGCCGCGGCGAAGGACGCGATCAGCGGCCCGGAGAGGAATTCCTCGGCAATCGAGGTCACCGCGATGCGCAAATGCCCGCGCGGCTCGCTCTCCGCCGTTGCGAGCTCGAGCGCATCGGCGATCTCCGACAGCGGACGGTCGAGGGCATTCAGCAGCCGCTCCCCGGCTTCCGTCAGGTGGACGGACCGTGTGGTGCGCGAGACGAGTGCCATGCCGCACGCATCTTCCAGCCTGCGGATACCCTGGCTGACGGCCGATCGGGTCACGCCGAGACGGTCGGCCGCCGCACGGAAATTCCTTTCCTCCGCCACGGCGAGAAACAAGGGCAGCAAGTTCAGATCGAGCTTCATTGTACAGCCTGGCTAACCAACACGGTCAGCTTTAAGGGGATACAAGCAACAATCGCCTTTGTCTATCTCAGTGGATGTCGACACCAGACAACAAAGGATGACAATGATGACACCCCAAACAAGACTTCAGATGACCTGCCTCGTGCTTGGCGCTCTCGCCCTGCCCCTGTCCGCCCATGCGGCGTCGTGCCCGCAGGACGGGGCAGACGGCCCTCTGGCACTCCACCGCGAGTGGATCATGAAGGGCTGGGAACGCCATGAAGGCGATGCGGAATACGACTTTGGCCGGAAGCTCGGGAAGTTCTACGACCTGAGGGAGACGAAGGGCGTCTTCTGGGACAATTTCGCGCCCGGCGAGACCCAGCTGTTCGACGACGCGGTGCGCTACGGCAACAACTGGAAGGGCCTGCAGGACGCCGCGCGTTCCGTACTTCACGGGATCCGCGACGGCGACCTCATCGTCGCAGACGGCGTGGCATCGACAACGCTCGGCTTCGTCGGCCGGCTCGAGCGCCTGACCGGCGAGGTCATCGCCTTCGACGCCCGCAGCCAGCTGGGCTGGACATGCGTCGAGGGGACCTGGAAGATCCGTCACGAGATGAACTATGCCTGGACGGTCGATCCGGAGACGATCGAGCCGCTCTTGGGAAAGCAATGACCGTGGGCAATCCTCGCACCCCCTATGTCGGCACCTGGGTCACGGGCGACGGCCATATCAGGCACACCCTTCTGCCGAACGGCCGCTATGACGAAGCCCGCGGCAGAAGCGAAAGCGCCTATCAGGGGCGCTACGCGGTGACGGGCGACCACATCGACTATTGGGACGACACCGGCTTCACGGCCGATGGCGAATTCAGAGATGGCGTTCTCCACCATGCGGGAATGATCTTCTACCGCACGAAGTAGCTCCGGAGACACAGTTGCGCCGGCCGGCCTCGAGAGGGGCCGGCTGGTATATGGTTTCAGATGATCGGATCTGGTCCCCCATGAGGCGGTTCAGGGATCGAGCCCAGCGAAACCCGGTCGAATTCAGGTCTTCCGGCGCCTGCATGCTCTGGCTATTCTGGGGCCTCACGCTGCGAGCTTTTTCGGTCTTTCGACGGAAGGAAAGCCCGCCTTGAGCAAGCCGGTTTGAAGGGAAAGAGACCATGGAGACCAATCTGCTGCATCGGGGTCGGCTGTTCGACCATATCCAGCTCGTCGTGCGCGACCTCGACGCCAGCCGCGCCTTCTACACGGCGGTGCTGGACGTGCTGGACATTCCCGTCAACGACACGCCCGACGGCTTCTTCTGGGCCGACGAACTCGTCGTGTCGTCGGCGGACAGCCCGGCGGCGACCGGCGTGGTGACGGGGCGTCACCATCTCGCCTTCCAGGCCAAGGACCGCGCCACGGTGGATGCCTTTTACCGCGAAGCGCTCGCCCATGGCGGGCGCGACAACGGCGCACCGGGCGAGCGGGCCTATCATCCCGGGTATTACGCGGCTTTCGTGCTCGATCCCGAAGGCAACAATATCGAGGCCGTCTACCACGGCGAGGCAAGGCGCAGCGCGCCGTCGGTCAGGATCGAGTTTTAGGCCGGGCGGCGGCGTTCGGACAGACGGCAGGGCGTCAGGGGCTGACATGGCGGGTATTTTTCAAGTAAAGCCCTGCCTTCAGCCGCCGAGCGGCTTGTGCTGCGAAGCCTCGTAGAATTGAAGCTCGCTCGTCATCCTGTCCGCCCAGGTCTGCAGGAAGGCCCGGGTCTCGGGCCTTTGAAGATGGGCGTCAAGCGACGCCTGGTCCCGCCAGCGCTCGGCGACCAGGAAGCGTCCGGCGGACGCGTCATCCGGTGCGACGCCGTAGAACAGGCACCCCTCTTCCCTTCTCGTGCTGTCGCCGATCGCCTCGATGTCGGCGGCAAACCTCTCGGCGTCCAAGGGATCGAGGTGAATGTAACCCATGAGTATCAACATTGGTGCTGTGCCTTCCTGTTCAGGCCTGAAAAAGGTCGCAGAACGGCCGCGGACCGCTTGCGCCGTGGGCGGCCGTGAAGAGTCATGCCCCGCAAAGGCGAGGCCTGATCTTTCGGAGGGTTGCCGTCACGCGCCGGTGGTCAGCACGATCTTGCCCTGGATATGTCCCCTCGCCGCGCGTTCGTGGGCGGCGCGGGCTTCGGCGAGCGGATAGGTGCTGTCGATGACGACGCGGATCGTGCCGTCGTTCAGCAGCGGCGCGAGCGCAGCCAGTTGCGCGCCGCTGGACCGCACCTGCGTGGCCGACACCGTGATGCCGAGCTTCGCGGCCTCCTCGGCCCCGGCAAAGCCCAGGGGATAGACCGGGAACAGGGCCCCGCCGCGCTTCAGCACGCTGAGGAACCGGCCAGTGGTCGGGCCGCCGAGCGCATCGACGACGAGGTCGACGTCCTTCGCCACGTCCTCGGGCGGCGTTTTCGTGTAGTCGATGAACTCGTCGGCGCCGAGCTCGCGCAGCAGCTGCTCGTGCCTGCCCGACGCCACGGCGACGACATGCGCGCCCTTCAGCTTGGCGACCTGCACGGCGAAATGCCCGACGCCGCCGGCCGCCCCGTTGACCAGCACCGTCCGGCCTTCGAGCGGCACCGGCGCGTGGCGGTGCGGCTGCAGCGGGTTTGCTTCGTCGTGGCCAAGCTCGACCATGAACTGCCAGGCGGTCAGCAGCGACATCGGCGCCGCCGCGGCATGCAGGTGATCGATGCCGTTCGGCTTCAGCGCCAGTTCTGAGGCCGGCACGCTGACATAGTCGGCATAGGCCTTGCTCTCGCCGACGCTGAAGAAGCGCACCATGGAATAGACCTCGTCGCCGACGGAAAAGCCCGTCACATCCCCGGCGACCGCCTCGACGACGCCGGAAATGTCGGTGCCCAGGATGATCGGGAACGGCACCTGCGGACGCCATTCCGGCGGCAGCGCGCGATAGCCGTCGCGCAGATACCAGTCGGGCGGGTTGATGCCGACGGCGTGGACGCGGACGAGCACCTCGCCGGGCTTCGGTTCGGGCTTCGGCGCATCCTCGTAGACGAGAACTTCGGGGCCGCCGAACGCGTGGATGCGAACGGCTTTCATGGTTTCGATCAACATCGCTTTCTCCCTTGTAACGGATGTGCTATCCAATTCGGAGCACTGCCCCACATTATGTGGAGCGATGCCTCGCTTAAACGGCGCAGCGCTCCATTTGTCAAGAGACATCATGAGATCAGACGCGAAAAAGAACTACGACCACATCCTGACCGTTGCGCGCGACCTGCTCACCGGCGGCGGCGCCGACGCCTCCCTGCGCGACATCGCCCGCAAGGCGGGCGTGGGCGACGGCACGCTGCACCGGCATTTTCCGACGCGCGAGGCGCTGCTCGAAGCCCTGCTGCGGACGAATTTCGAGGAGATGGCCGAACGGGCGAGCACCCTGGAAAGGGAAGAGGACGCCGGGCGCGCGCTCGTCCTGTGGCTGAAGGAGGCGGTCGCCATGACCCATTCCTACAGCGGCGTCATCGCGCCCATGGTGGCGGCGATCGCCAACGAGGATTCCGCGCTGCACGGCTCCTGCGTCAGTCTGCGCTCGGCCGGCACGCGGCTGCTGACCCGCGCCCAGGCGGAAGGGGCCGCCCGGCGCGACATGGACGGCAACGACCTGTTCGCCCTGATCAGCGCGCTCGCCTGGCTCGCCGAACAGCCCCCGCTGGTGCCCCGCGCCGATCACCTGTTCGACATCATAGTCAGCGCGATCCTGACGGATCCGCAAGGCGGCGAGGCCGGACGGGGCTGAGGCGTGGGCTTTCGAAGGGATGGTCGCTGGCGCGCGCCCCTTGCCCCTCATCCGCCTGCCGGCACCTCAGCCGGCCCTTCGCTTTGGCTCAGGGCGTTCGTCATTCGAAACGATCCACCGGATCGTCTCGTCGGCTGCGCCGACCGTTCCTCACCCCCGCAGGCGGGGATAAGGACGATGGGGCCCCTGCCCTGCCCGGCATGGGCAGCAAGCGCGTTTCACAGCGACACATCCCGGCGGGCTGCTAACCGCCGGACCGGTAGCGCTCCGCGGGCTTTGCGTCGAACATCGCCTGCAACAGCAGCCCCGATCGATCGACGTAGTCCGACAGTAAAGAGGCGTCGTGGAGCGAGGGGGCGGTGATCGTTTCGCCCTGGTCGAGGCCGGAGAGCGCTGCGTCGACGCAATCCTCCGTGGTCATGACGATGCTCTCCGGCAGGGGTTCGAGCGCGCCGCCCCCGGCGACATCCCAACCCTCGGAGACGACCGCGCCGGGCAGGACGAGCTGGATGCGGACCGCCGTTCCCTCCACCTCGTGCTGGAGGCTCTGGGTGAAGAGGAAGACATAGGCCTTGGTGGCGCCGTAGACGGGAATGTCGGGATAGGGGCTGAAGCCGGCGCCCGAGCCGATATTGACGATGGTTCCGGCATTGCGGCCCTTGAAGGCGATCAGCGCCGCCCTGGATAGCGCCGTCAGGGCCGTGACGTTGAGGGCGATCATGCTGGCGACGGTCTCATCCGGCGTCCGGGTCAGCGGCTTGAGCGCGGAAAAGCCGGCATTGTTGACGAGCAGGGAGACGGAGGCATCGGCCGACAGGCGGTCCGATACCGCCGAAAGACCGTTCGGCGTCGAGAGGTCGGCAACCAGCGCTTCCGCCTTGACCGAATGGCGCGCCCGCAGTTCGTCGGCGATTTCCTTCAGCCGCTCCTTTCGGCGCGCGACGAGGACCAGGTCGCAGCCGCGCGCGGCGAGCCGTTCGGCATAGACCTTGCCGATGCCGGAAGATGCGCCGGTCACGACGGCGGTGCCGGGCTTTGTGGTGTGGGACTGTGTCAAGACGCTCCTGTACAAATGATGACGGACAGCGTGGACACAGGTATATATTATGTACTAGGTGTCATTACGCACCAGACATATCCTAGGTATCGCCAAGGAGACCTCATGGCCTACACGGAACAACAAGTGATCGAAACGCTGCCGGGGGTGAGACCGGTTCTCGAACAGATCGCGCACAAATGGTCGATCCTGATTCTCACCTTTCTCTGCGAGGAGCCGAAGCGCTTCAACGCGCTGAAGCGGCGCATGGACGGGATCACCCAGAAGGCGTTGACGGAGACGCTGCGAAGGCTGGAGCGAAACGGCCTGGTCGAGCGAACCGTCACGGTGACCTCACCCATCGCCGTGGAATATTCCATCACGCCCCTGGGGCGAACACTGCAGGACCCGTTCCTGGCGCTCTATGACTGGGCGGTGGACCACCAGAGCGATCTGTCGGCGGCGCAGGCGCGTTTTGACGGGAGGTCGTGAGGGTTACGGCGGATTGGACTGGGCCGACTTGGGGCCGGCGGCTTCCGCCTAGCCGAACAGGCCTTGCCAATCCTGCCGGCCTCGACCGTCGTGCGGTACGTCATCGCCGGGTGGCGGCAAGGCGTTCCCGGGCGGCCCGAAGAATATCCTCCTTGGAGCGCTCGCTGACGCCGCTGTCAAGGCCGTCGGTGACGAGGCCTTGCAGTTGTTCCAGCGCGTCGGCACGCTCCTGGTCGCGCCGGATCAGGGCACGCACATAGTCGCTGGCATTGCTGTAACGGCCCGTCCTGGTCTGGGCATCCACCCATTACTTCATCGGATCGGGCAGGGAAACATTCATCGTCGCCATATCGGTCACCTTTTCGGGAGAAAAATGGCACAATTTGGCAAAGTTTGCCAAAGCAAAGTGACGGCGCGAGCGTCCCTCATCCGCCTGCCGGCACCTCTGCCGGCCCTCGCTCAAAGCTCAGGGCGTTCCACCAGATCGTTTCGTCAGCTGCGCCGAACACCCCCCCGGTGAGCGGGGAGAAAGGACGAGCGATCACGCCTTCCGATACCGCCGCGCCTGATAGACCACGCTGCCGCCTGTCAGCGCCTTGTAGAGTACCGAGCCCTTGGAGCCGGAGAATTCGGTCATGAAGCGGCGCAGCAGGAAGGCCTTGCCGATGCGGGCCTGCTTGCGGGCTTCGGCGGCGTTCAAGGCGGCGACGACGTTTTGCGAGATGTTGCGCTTGTCGATCAGTTCCAGGCCCGGCGCGCCGAGCTGGTCGTCGAGCGCCGCAAGCTGGCTCTTCGGCCGCATGTCGGCGAAGGTGAAGATGCCGCCGGGTTTGAGCACGCGGGCGACCTCGCGGGCAAAGGCCGGCACGTCGCCGTAGCAGTGCGAGGATTCGATGTTGACGACGATGTCGAAGGAGGCGTCGGGAAAAGGCAGGTTCTCCGCGTCGCCCTGGACGAAGGAAAGGGCCGGCGTGTCGGCATTGAGCTTCTGCGCCCGCCGCACGGTTTCCGGCGAATAGTCGAGGCCGGTGACGGCAGCCGGAGCGTAGTAGCGGGCAATGTAGCGCGAGCCGCCGCCGCGGCCGGAGCCCACTTCCAGCACGCGGGCGCCCTCGACGGGAAGGCCCTCGACCGCCTGCTGGTAGAGGCCGATGAAGGCGCGCTCGGCCTCGTCCTCGGCTTTCAGCGCAAAGGGCGCGCCGCTCGGCACGTAGCCGTAGTTCATGAAGCGCCAGTCCTTGTCGCCCCAGAAGCGCGACAGCATGTTGTAGATGCGCCGCCAGACCCATTTCTGGGTGCGCGGAAACTTGCCGAGCGTGGCGACGTCGAGGACGTTGGAAAACAGGCGGCTGCTCATCGGGGCACTTTCATTCGGCGGCCGGGGCGGACGCGGGGGCGGATTGGGCGGCCTCGAGCGCCATGAATTCATCGTAGAGCCAGGCGCGGCCCTTGTGGATCAGGTCGTGATCGTCCTTGTTCACCGGGTTGAAGCCGGGAAGGTAATATTTCAGCACCAACGGCGCACATTTGCGCCAGTAGCCGGGATTGCCGAACAGGACCCAGACGAGGCGCGCCCAGAAGCGCGGGCCGGTCTTGACACCGTCGGTGCGGGCAAAGCGCACCAGATTGGCGAGCACGATCTTGAGGAAGGTCCAGGCCACCGCATTGAAGGCCATGGTGCGCAGCATGTAGCGCTTGATGGGCGAATATTTCGTCGTCGCCGCGTCGAAGACGTCGAGCGCCACCGCCTTGTGTTCCAGCTCCTCCAGCGCATGCCACATCCACAGCCGGCGATAGGCGGGCGAGGCATCGTCGAGGAATTGCGGATTGCGCAGCGTCACCGACGACAGCGTCGCGGTCAGGTGTTCGATGGCGCAGGTGACGGCGAGGCGGAAGATCGGGATCTTGTCGGAGCGCAGCGTCTTGATCACCGGCGCTTCCATCGCCTCGACGTCGTAGCCGAGCTTGGCCAGCGCGCGGTTGTAGTCCTCGTGCTCGCGGGTGTGAAAAGCCTCCTGCACCGAATAGCCGTTGATCTCGTCGGCGAGATGCTTGTCCTTGAGCTTCGGCGCGTAATATTTCAGCGAGCGGATGAAATAGCGCTCGCCTTCCGGCAGGAAGATGGAAAGGCCGTCGATCAGGGCCGTCTTGTGGAAATCGCCGCCGAGCCAGTGGCGGGTGGGGTTTTCCAGGATGCCGAAACGGATGTCGCGGGGAATGATGTCCTCATCGTCGGAACCGGGGGCTGCATCCTTCCACCGTGCCGTCTGGCCGGCCGCATCTGCAATCGCCATGTGTCGCACTCCGCCTTCAACCGCCGCAATGCTGCAGCGCGATCCGTAAGGGACGATGTTTATCCAATTCCCCGCGGCGGGGCAATCGGGCGGAACAATAACCCGCCGTCCGAAGGCCCGTCAGCGGACCAAAAGCAGGACGGCCGCCACCGCGATGACGGCCCAGGTGGCGAGCATGGCCGGTGCCCGCAGCGCATATTGCCGGACCGATCCTTCCGGCGCGGTCATGCCGAGGGGATGGGCGAGACGGGCGGCGACCAGCACGGCCAGCAGGGCCTGAACGGTCGTGCCGCCCACGCCCGCCATTTCGCCAAGGCCGATCAGCAGCAGCGCGAAGGGCACGTATTCGGCGAAGTTGGCGTGGGTGCGGATGCGGCGATTGAGCGCGACGTGACCGCCATCGCCGTGGTGCACCCGCATCTTCGCCCGCCCCATGGAGACCCAGAGCGACAGGGCGACGAAGATCAGGGCGAGGATTGCGGCATACTGCATCGTGTGGACAGGTAGAACCATGCGTCTTGCTCCCTTGGCAAAGGCTCAGCGGCCGGGTGCGGCGATGTAGAAGGGTTCGCCGGTCTCGGCCAGCGTCTTCAGACGCGACAGCGCCTCCGGCCAGCCGCCGCCGACCGCGCGGCTGGTCGCCGTGTCGCCGCCGAAATCGTCGTGGGTGAGGATCAGCTTGCAGGCGCCCTCGCCGACCGGCTCGAGGCTCCAGGTGACGCGCGAGGCCGGATCGACGGCGACATCGGGCGACCACTGCGCACTGAAGGAATGGACGAAACGGTGCGGAGGCTCGATCTCCAGCACCTTGCCGACGATCATCGGCGTGTCGCCGACGAAAAAGGTGATCGCGCCGCCCTTTCGCCATTCGGTGCGCGACGTCATGTTGAAATGCTGCCAGAGCGGCGTCTTCTCGTCGTCGGTGAGGATCGCCCAGACCGCGTCGGGCGTGGCGCGGATATAGGTTTCCCAGACATGTTTCGGCGCGGCATTGCTCATCTTGTCGTTCCTTCCTTCGGCGACGCTTGCAAGATCGCTCAGCGTGCGGGCGAAGGGGGCGGCAAAGCGCGAGATCCAGCGGTCCGCCACGTCCTGCAGGGGCAGCGGATTGAGATAATGCAGCTTTTCCCGTCCGACCTTGCGGGTCACGATGAGATGGGCGCCTTCCAGCACGCCGAGATGCTTCATCACGCCGAAGCGGGTCACCGGCTGATCGCGCTCAAGCTCGCTCAGCGTCTGGCCGTCGCGTTGCCGCAGGCGGTCCAGGATTCCGCGTCGAATGGGATGCGCCAGGGCATCGAAGATGTCGTCCATGACCAAGAGAATAGGTGACTCTTTTGTCACGTGTCAATAGGGTCACCTATTGATGCAGCAAGCCGAGGTGCGGACAACAAAAAGCCCCCTCTCCGCATCCGGAAAGGGGGCCGAAGACCTGTAGGGTGAGCGGTCAGAGACCGGTGGCGCATTCCTGGCACAGCGGAGCGTAGGGCACGGCCGCGAGCCGCGCCTCGGAGATCGGCTGGCGGCATTTGGCGCAGGTGCCGTAGGTGCCCTTGGAGATGCGGTCGAGCGCGGCGTCGATCGCCTTCAGCTCCTTCTCGCCGACTTCGCCCATTTCGTCGAGCACTTCGTCATTCTCGGCCTCGGTCGCCTGCTCCTCGCTGTCAGCGTCGCGGCCGGTGGCGATGTCGGCATTGATCTTGTGCAGACGGGCGAAAAGCTCGCGCTGGCGATCCCTGAGGATCTGCTCGTATTTTTCAGTGTTCATCCGGGGTGTATCCTCGTTGTTTCTTCTGTCTGACCCTGCAGTGTGGTCCACGCCGGCTCAGCGGTCAACGAGAACCGAGCACTTGGCATGGCGCACGACGCGATCGGCGGTGGCGCCGATCAGGTAGTTGCCGAGGTCGGGGATGTGCGATGCGACGAGGATGAGGTCGGCGCCGTGCTCGTTGGCAGCGGCGAGGATCTCGCGGGCCGGCGCACCGGTGCGCAATTCGACGCGGGCGGCGATGCCCGTCTTTTCCTTCAGTTCGACCAGCTTGGCCTTGCCGTCCTTGATCGCGTCCTCGACGAGGTTGACCGGCAGTTCGATGGTGATGTAGCCCGGCATGTCCTCGATGACAGTCATCAGGATGATCTCGCCGCCGGCATCGAGCAGCTGGGCGGCCTTGCGCAGGATCTTCTCGCCCTTGTCGAGCGCGCCGCAATCGACCGGAACCACGATTTTCTTGTACATCTTGCTCTCCTTGTGACGCGGCCCTTGCGGACCCGCCTCCCTGTTCATGGCCTCACAATCGATCCTCGGCGGGCGCCCCGCATTGATCAGGATCAATTTTGGCGGCGCGGACCGTCAACGATCAGCGAACGATTCATCTTCAAGAGCCGGTCTTTCGTGAACGATGCGAACGGCCCATATTCTGCCTGAAGACAGAAAACCACAAGGACCGACGATGCCCCGGATCAGCCGCCGCACCATGCTCGCGCTTGGCGCCAGCCTTGCTGCCGGCGCGCCGCCGGCCCGCTCGGCCACAGGAGCCCATGCGATGAATTCCAACGGCAAGACAGACACGGCGCAGAGCTTTGCACTGACCCGGCCGATCCATGTCGGCACCGCCCATCTGGTGGTCTCCGACATCGACAAGGTGCGGCAGTTCTACGAGACCATGCTCGGCCTCAGCGTGATCGAGCAGGGCATGAGCGGCGTGGTGCTGGGGGCCGGCGACCGCCCGCTCCTGACGCTGACGACCCGCGCCGACGTGCGGCCGGCGCCGCGCAATGCAGCCGGCCTGTTCCACACCGCCTTCCTCATGCCCGACCGCACCGAGCTCGGCCATTGGCTGGCCCATGCCGTGGCCCGCGGCGTGCGGCTCGACGGCGCCTCCGACCATCTGGTCTCCGAGGCGATCTATCTGAGCGACCCGGAAGGCAACGGCATCGAAGTCTACCGCGACCGCGCGCCGGAAGACTGGGATTTCCGCGCCGACGGCACGGTGGAGATGGCGACGCTCGGCCTCGACCTGCAGGGCCTCTACGACAGCGCGCCGAAGACCGCCTGGGGCGGCATGAGCGACAAGGCGGCGATCGGGCACATGCATCTGCAGGTGGGCAACATCCCGGAAGCCGACCGCTTCTACGAAGGCGTGCTCGGCCTCAAGAAAATGGCGACCTATCCGGGCGCCAGCTTCTTCGGCGCCGGCACCTATCATCACCACATCGCCGCCAATATCTGGAACAGCCGCGGCGCCACGGCCCGCGAAGGGGCGATGTCGGGCCTCTCCGACTATTCGCTGACCTTCAACGACCAGACGGCGCTCGACACGGCGCTGACGACGCTGGAGAGCCTGGAGATCCCGGTCACCCGCACGGCGGAAGGCCATGCGCTGAAGGATCCCTGGGGCATCGGCCTCACGCTCAAGGCGGCGTGAGGGCGGCCGAGGCCGAGACATATTCGCTGGGCGGGCAGCCGACGCGTCGGCTGAAGGCGGTGCTGAACGCGCTGGCCGACCTGTAGCCGACCGCTTCGGCGATCTCGTCCAGCGAACCGCCGCGGCGCAGCAGCGCGTCCTTGGCCAGCGCCATGCGCCAGTTCAGCAGATATTCGACCGGCGCGACACCGACCGCCTCGCAGAAACGCCGGGCGAAGACCGAACGCGACATGCCGACGCGGCGCGCCAGTTCGCCGACCGTCCAGCCTCGGGCGACGTCCGCATGGATGTGGCCGAGCGCCTGGGCGAGCTGCGGCTGGGCGAGCCCGCCGAGCAATCCGACCGGCGGCGAAAAGGTAGCCGCCTCGCGCCGCAGGATCTCGATCAGCATCACCTCGATGAGACGGCAGAGGATCGCGTCGCGGCCTGGCCGGCCGTCGGCCGCCTCCTCGCGCACGATGGCGACGAGCGTGTGCAGCCGGGAAGCCGCCTGCTCGGTCGCCCTGACACAGACCAGGCGCGGAAGCAGGCCGATGAGCAGGTCGGCATTGGCCGGGTCGCAGCGGATGAGGCCGCCGAGGATGCGTGTCTCAGGCGCAAGGCCGGGATCGCCGACCCGCACTTCGCCATCCACCCAGTGGGCCGCCTTGAAGGCGTCGTCGGAGAGTTCGGTCTGGACGCCGGGCGCGCTGACGAAGGAGTCCTGGCGCGGGTGGGACGAGAGCACGTAGTCGCCGGGGCCGAGCTCGAGCGGGCCGCCCTCCTCCGCCTCAAACCAGCAGCGGCCTTCGGTGACGAGGTAGAAGGTCGGGCCAGGCTGCTCGGGTACGCGCACGCCCCAGCGGCCGGCACCGGCCATGCCGCCGAGCAGCACGGTCTCCGGGCGCAGCAGGCCAATCACATCGGTCAACGCATCCATCGGGACGATCCATAATGTTATCAGGACTTCGCATTATAGAAAGCGGCAATCACGCGAGGTAGTCAAGCCTGGCAACCAAGAAGGAGCCAAGCACATGACCAAGACCATTCTCATTACCGGCTGCTCGTCGGGCCTCGGCCAGATGACTGCCCGGCATTTTGCCGCAAACGGCTGGAACGTGATCGCCACCATGCGCAAGCCGGACGGCGCGTTGGCGAGCGAATATCCCGAGCGTATCCTGGAAGCCGCGCTCGACGTCGCCGATCCTGCCGGCATCGAGGCGGCGATCCAGGCCGGCATCGACCGTTTCGGCGGGCTCGATGCCGTCGTCAACAATGCCGGCATCACCATGGTGTCGGTCTTCGAGGCGACGCCGGATGAAGCGATCCGCCGCATCTTCGAGACCAATGTCTTCGGCACGATGAACGTGATCCGCTCGGCCCTGCCGCATCTGCGCCGGCGCGGCGGCGGCACGATCGTCAATGTCAGCTCCGGCGTGGGCATTGCCGCCGTGCCGCTGCTGTCGATCTATGTCGCCTCGAAACAGGCCATGGAAGGCCTGACGGAATCGCTGTCCTACGAGCTGGAATCGCAGAATGTGCGCGTCAGGCTGATCGAGCCCGGGGCGATGCTCGCCACCAACTTCGTCGGCACCGGCATGGCGGCATCGCAGGCGGCACCCGTGCCCGCCGGTTACCAGGCCTATTTCGACCACGCCCTGCAGTCGATGGTCGACTATCCCTTCCCCTCGACCGCCGAACAGTCGGTGGTGGAGGCGATCTTCGAAGCCGCCGGGGATCAGTCGGATCGCCTGCGCTACGTGGTCGGGCCGGACGTCGAGGAATATGCCCGGCTGCGCTGGTCGACCTCGGAAGAGCAGTATCTGGCGGGCATGCGGGCGCTGACGGGCCAGACCGCGTGGCGCGAGAAGGCGTGATGTCGCGGTTCGAAACGGCCCGGACCGCCGCCGGCCGGCCCTCGCTCAGCCGGCGGCGATCAGGTGGTCGATGAGCGCGCGCAGTCTGGGCAGCCGGCGCATGTCGCGGTGGTAGCCGAGCCATGTGTCGCGGCCGGGCGGCGGCGTCGACAGGGCGACGCGGCGGATGCCGGGCGTGCGGTCGCCGAGCGGCACCGGCAGGACGGCCATGCCGGCCCCGCCGGCGCAGAGCCGCGCCTGCACGTCGCGGCTGTTGCTGCGCAAGGCGACGAAGGCATTGGGGAAGGTTTCGCGGAGCCAGGCGACATCAGGCATGCCGCCGAAGGCCTCGTCCATCGTCACCAGGCTCAGGCCGGCGCCATCACCAATTACCGGATCGGGCAAGCGCTCCGCCACGTAGAGCGCATAGTCGACATGCATGAACTTGCGGGAGACGACGTCCGCCTCGGTGAAGGGGCGGATACGGAAGACGAGATCGGCCTCGCGCCGCGAGAGGTTCAGCAGGCGGGAATCCGTCAGCAGTTCGACCACCACCTTCGGATGCCGCAGAGAGAAGCCGGCCAAGAGCGGCGAAAGCACATGGACCCCGAACCAGTCCGAGCTGGAGATCCGGACCAGCCCGTCAAGCTCCTTCGCGCTGCCGGCAAGGCCACGCTCGACGGCGATCGCCTCCTCCTCCATGCGTTCGGCATGGGTCAGAAGCAGCCGGCCCTCGTCGTTCAGCACGAAACCGTCGGCGGTTCTCTGGAACAGCACCGTGCCGAGCGCGCCTTCCAGCGCCTTCAGCCGCCGGCCCATGGTCGGCTGCGTCAGCCCGAGCCTCCGGGCGCCGGCGCCGAGCGTGCCCTCTCGGGCGATGGCGAGGAAGATACGAAAATCGCTCCATTCCGGCGTCATGGGATCTCCATACAAAACTGCATGGAGATCATGCCACCTCTATGATTTCCATTCAATCAGCTCAGGCGCACTCTTTGCCCATCGCAAATCCAAAAGAGTGATGGCAATGACCCAGATGACAGCGCTTGTTCTCGAAACCCATGGCGGACCCTTCCGCCTCACCGAAGTCGCCCGGCCGGTGGCGGGCGCTGGCCAGGTGCTCGTGCGCATCCGGGCGAGCGGCGTGAACCCGCTCGACACCAAGATCCGCGCGGGCCAGGCGGCCCATGCCCGCCAGCCGCTGCCGGCGATCCTCGGCATCGACCTGGCCGGCACGGTGGAGGAGGTCGGGCCTGACGTCACCGGCTTTCGCCGCGGCGACGAGGTCTATGGCATGACCGGCGGGGTCGGCGGGAACCAGGGATCGCTGGCCCAGTATGCCGCCGTCGACGCCCGGCTTCTGGCCGTGAAGCCCACAACCCTCAGCCTGCGCGAGGCAGCCGCCCTGCCGCTGATCTTCATCACCGCCTGGGAGGGCCTCGTCGACCGCGTCGGCGTCAAGGCCGGCCAAACCGTGCTCGTGCTGGGGGCGGGCGGCGGGGTCGGCCACATCGCCGTGCAGATCGCCCGGGCCTTCGGCGCCAAAGTCTACGGCGTCGATGCCGCCGGCAAGGCCGACTATCTCAGAAGCCTCGGTGTCGTGCCGATCGACTACGCCTCCGAAGATGTCGAGGCCTATGTGGCCAAACATACCGGCGGACAGGGCTTCGACGTCGTCTACGACACGGTCGGCGGCGCCTCGCTCGATGCGGCGTTCAAGGCGGTGAAGCGCTTCGGCCATGTGGTCAGCAGCCTCGGTTGGGGCACGCATGCGCTGGCGCCGCTGTCCTTCAAGGCGGCGACCTATTCCGGCGTCTTCACGCTCCTGCCGCTTCTGACCGGCGAAGGCCGCGAGCATCACGGCGCGATCCTGCGCGAGGCGACGAGGCTTGCCGAGGCCGGCCAGCTGATGCCGAAGCTCGATCCAAGGACGTTCGACCTGCCGACCGCCGCCGAGGCACACGCACTGATCGAGACCCGTGGGGCCGAGGGAAAGCTGGTGATCGACGTGGATTGAGGCTTGTCGGGGATGCCGGTTCTTGGCCGCATCCCCGGCCCCTGCCGAGGGCGGGCGCACGGTCCGGTCCGGGCGCCGCGGACGCTGCGCGAGCCACCTCCCTTCCTCGATGGAACACAGCGCCCCGTGCCGCGTTGTGGCGCAGATGCATCGGGGATTTACGAAATGAACGACAGGGCGCACGGACCGGGAAACGGCCGAGAGGCGATGGAGAACGCCGCCTGGGCCGCCGAGCGGGCGCGCCGCAAGACGCCCCACCGGGTGAAGGTGCGCAAGACCGCGCTCGACCTGGCGCTGATCTGGGCGGTGCTCGGCATCTTCGCCATCATGGCCACCGCCGTCGTCTATCTCGCCTCCAGCGTGCTGATGCCGATCACGCTCGCCATCGTCGTCGGCCTGATCCTCGGGGTCGCGGCCGACCGGCTCGGCAAGCTCGGCATTCCGCCGATGGCGACCGCCGTCATTCTCACCTCGCTCTTCGCCTTCCTGCTGTTCTTCATCATCAATACGCTGGCGACGCCGATGGCCGAGCTGGCAGCCGAGGCGCCGGCCATGCTCGAGCGTACGATCGAGCGCATGTTGCCCTATCTGGAGCGCGTCAAGTGGCTGAACGTTACCGCCGCCACCTTCCGTTCCGGCCCGCTCACCCCGGAAGCGCTGATCGAGAACATGGGCGCCGTGCTTTCGACGCTCGCCACCCGGGTCACGCCGGCCCTGGTGCAGGCGCTGATCTTCTTCGGCGCGCTGGTTTTCTTTCTCGGCAGCCGGCTGGCGCTGCGCCGCGCGCTGATCATCGCCTTCAACGACCGCGCCCGGCGCCTGTCGGCGATCCGCATCCTCAATTCGATCGAACAGGCGCTCGGTTTCTACTTCGCCACCGCCACCCTGCTCTATGCCGCAGCCGGCGTGGTGATGACGGTCATCGCCTGGGCCGGCGGCCTGCCGATGCCGGGGTTGTGGGGCCTGTTCGCCTTTCTCTCGAGCTTCGTGCCCTATCTCGGCATCGCGCTGATGACGCTGTCGCTGGCGATCTCCGGCCTGCTCACCCATGACGGGCTGCTGGTGGCGCTCGCCCCCGCGTTTGCCTTCTTCACCGTGCACGCCATCATGGAAAACCTGGTGACGCCGGCGGTCATGGGGCGCCGGCTGGAGATCAATCCCTTCATGGTGTTCGTCGCCATCATCTTCTGGACCTGGATGTGGGGCGCCGTCGGCGCGGTGCTTGCCGTACCGCTGTCGCTGATCGCCATGACCATTGCGAACGAGATGCTGCCGCAGAGCCGCATCCAGCCGAAGCTTCCCGGCTAGGAGCGCCTCGCGCGCCATTCCACAGCCCGTTTCGAACCCATTTGCCCCGCCTCACCGCGGGGCATAATTTTTTTGCCAGAATTGACCAAGATCAAATTATATCTACGAAGCTTCGTATATACTGTTTAATATATATTTTTCTGCAGCAAACGGGAGGTTGCTTCATGGCGCATGTCGTCGTTCTCGGTGCCGGTCTTGGCGGCACCATCATGGCTTACGAATTGAGAGACAACCTGTCGCAAGGCGACCGGATCAGCATCATCAACAAGGGCTCGAAATATTCCTTCGTGCCGTCCAATCCCTGGGTTGCCGTCGGCTGGCGTGACCGCGCCAGCATCGAGGTGGATCTCGAGCCGGCCTGCAAGAAGCGCGACATCGGTCTTTATCCGCAGGGCGCCAAGCGTCTGCATGCCGCCGAGAACCGCATCGAGCTCACGGACGGCACGTTCGTCGACTATGACTATCTGGTCATCGCCACCGGCCCGGAGCTCGCCTTCGACGAGATCCCCGGCTTCGGCCCTGAGGCCAATACCCAGTCGGTCTGCCATATCGACCATGCGCTGTCGGCCAAGGACGCCTTCGACAAGCTGGTCGCCAAGCCCGGCCCGGTGGTGATCGGCGCCGTGCAGGGCGCATCCTGCTACGGCCCGGCCTATGAATTCGCCTTCATCCTGGAAAAGGCGCTGCGCGACGCCAAGGTGCGCGACAAGGTGCCGATGACCTTCGTCACCTCCGAGCCCTATATCGGCCATCTAGGCCTCGACGGGGTGGGCGACACCAAGGGCCTCTTGGAAAGCGCGATGCGCTCCAAGCACATCAAGTGGATCTGCAATTCCAAGGTCCAGAAGTTCGAGGCCGACAAGGTGACGGTCGAGGAGGTCAACGAGGACGGCTCGACCAAGACCATCCACGAGGTTCCCAGCGCCTATACGATGATGCTGCCGGCGTTTCGCGGTGTCGAGGCGGTGCGCGACATCGAGGGGCTGACCAATCCGCGCGGCTTCATCCTGGTCGACCGGCACCAGCAGAACGGCAAGTATCCGAACGTGTTCGCCGTCGGCGTCTGCGTGGCGATCGCCCCCACCGGCAAGACGCCGGTTCCCGTCGGCGTGCCGAAGACCGGCTTCATGATCGAGAGCATGGTGACGGCGACCGCCAAGAACATCTCCAAGCTGGTGCGCGGCGAAAAGCCGAATGCAGAGGGCAGCTGGAACGCGGTCTGCCTCGCCGACTTCGGTGACGGAGGCATCGCCTTCGTCGCTCAGCCGCAGATCCCGCCGCGCAACGTCAACTGGTCGTCGCAGGGCAAGTGGGTGCATGCCGCCAAGATCGGCTTCGAAAAGTACTTCCTGCACAAGATCAAGAGCGGCACGGCCGAGCCTTTCTACGAAAAGCTCGCCCTGCAGGTGCTCGGCATCGACAAGCTGAAGGCCGTCAAGTTCGACGACTGACCGTCCCCCGATTGACATCCGGCGCGCCGCCTCGGTGCGCCGGATGTCGCCTGCCAGGCACAGACAGAACTGCAACCCTGAGATGTACGGACGCCCGAACCGTTGCCAATGCGCGATCGGGACCATAGGCTGACTGCAGGCCTCGCAGCTACGGAGTGTCTCGTGCGGTTTGCCCTATTCCTGTCCGCGGTCGCATTGCTCACCTCCGGTTCGAGCACAGGGGCGAAGGCCTGCATGGTCTCCGTTCGGCTGCATATCGAGGACGTCCGTCATGCCGACGTCGTGGTCGTCGGGAGGATTACGGACTACCGCCTCGTGCTCGATCCCGTGGCCCGCGAACGCCGCAAGGCTGATATTGCCCGGGACCCGGAATTCTGGAAGATGTTCGGGGATCAAACGGACTTCCTCTCGGACTATGCACGCTTCCGGATCGAGGTCGATGAAGTTCTGTACGGCGAGGCGCCGGATAGGCTTGTGGCGACCTGGGACAATTCCACCTTTGCAGAGCCCGACAGCCTGGCGCCCGGCCCCTATGTCATCGCCCTCAGAAACCCGCAGTCGGGCACGCCTCCGCTGCGCGGCCCATCCGCCGTGGTCGGTCCGGCGCCCGAACCGGGCACACTGACCTTGCTGCAGGCACCCTGCGCCCGACCCTTCCTGTTCGAGGCGGACAGTGAAAGGGCCCATTTGCTTCGCGCGGAATTGAAGCGGCTTCACCGGCCATAGCCAGCAGCGGCAACTCCTTGGCGCGCCACCGGCTCATGCTCAGCCGGTGGCCGACAGTGCGTTCCGGTCGTGCTGGGCCGCGGCGTGGGCGGCGGCGGCTGCGGCATTCATCGGCCGGCCGTAGAGATAGCCCTGGACGAAGCGGACGCCGGCCTGCCGGACGGAGCGCATCTCCTCCTCCGTCTCCACCCCTTCGGCCAGGCATTCCAGCCCGAGATTGGCGCAGAGTTCGGCAATGGCGAGCAGGATGCCGAAGCCGGATGCGCTTTCGTCCGCCAATTGCGTGACGAAGCAGCGGTCGGTCTTCAGCCGGTGCAGCGGGAAGCGGTGGATATAGGCAAAGCTCGAATAGCCAGAGCCGAAGTCGTCGAGCGCGATGCGGCAGCCCATGTCTGCCAGCGCCACCAGCGATCCGCGCGCGCATTCGAAGTCGCTCATCACCATGGTTTCGGTGATCTCGAAGGTCAGCCGTTCGGGCGCGATGCCGCTTTCGCGCACGATGCGCGTGACATTGGCGATCGAGCGCGGCGAAACCAGGTCCATCGGCGAGAGGTTGAACGAGAGCGAGACCTTGGGCGGCCAGGTCAGGGCCGCGGCAATCGCCTTCTGCAGCAGGATGCCGGTGATGCGCTCGATCATGCCGGTGCGTTCGGCCGCGGCGATGAACAGGCCGGGATTGACGGTGCCGAGCGTCGGGCTCGCCCAGCGGGCCAGCGCCTCGAAGCCGGAGGTGCGCTCGGTGAGGATGTCGAACTGCGGCTGGAAGTCGAGATAGAGTTCCTTCATCAGGTCTGCATTGCGCAGCGTCTGCTCGATCAGGCCGTAATCGTTCATCTCCGCCTCGTGGCGGTCGGTAAAGATCATCACGTCGCCGCGCGTCGCGCGCTTGGCGCAATAGAGGGCATGGTCGGCCCGCTCGTAGATCTCCCGCGCCGTGGTGCCGTTCGAGGGGAAATGGGCAAATCCGATCGATCCGGAGATGGCGATCGAGATGCCGGAGATGGTGAAGGGCCTGCGCAGCGCCTCGCAGATCGCGGCGCCGAGATGGGTCAGGGTATCGGGGGAAAGCGTGCGGTCGATCGCCAGCGCGAATTCGTCGCCGCCCATACGCGCCACGAGATAGGCGGGCGGGCAGGCATTGCGGATACGGGCGGCCACCTCGACCAGCAGGTCGTCGCCGACGGCATGGCCGTAGAGATCGTTGACCGGCTTGAAGCCGTCGAGGTCGATGATGCCGACATGGACGCTGGCGCCCGGAGCCGCCATCATCTGCTCGAGATTGGCGAAATAGCTGCGGCGGTTGGGCAGGCCGCTCAGGGCGTCGAAATCCGCCTGCCGCTCGGCGCGTTCCCGCAGGCTTTCGGCGAGAAGGCGCGAGCGCACGGCCTTGAGGATCGCGCCGCGCATCAGGATGGCAAGGCCGATCGCGCTGAAGGCGCCGGCGAGGCCGACGAAGGAATAGTAGAAGAAGGTCTCGCGACCGTGGACAAAGGCGAGCACGAGCATGGTCGCCAGCGTGATGCCGCTCACTCCCGCCACGACCCGCATGCTGATGCCGACCGTCGAGGCCAGCATCATCAGCAGCAGGAGATAGATCAGGTTGGCCGGATGAAAATCGACGTAGAGCACGGCGCAGGTGTTCACGTAGATCATCATCAGCACGGCAGAGCCGACCAGCTCGAGCCGCAGGAAGCTCGCGTCGTTGAGGCGCAGAGACCGGCGCAGCAGGAAGGTCGCCACCGCCGTCGATGCCGACAGCGAGAACAGCAGTGCGGCGTCGGCCGGCTCGCGCAACACGACATGCGGGATGCCGATCAGCACATAGAAGATGAGGACCGGAACGAGGAAACCGCGGATGATCGGCGCGAAGGTGCGCGCCGTCGCGTCGCGGATCGCCTCCGGCGCAAGCTCGACGGTCTCGGCATCCGATTCGAGGATCGCTGCCGCTATCGGGCGGCCGTCATGGGGCAAGAGGGTCATCGGCGGTCCACAGGGTGTCAGGATAATCGAAAGCACCGTGTCCTGAACCAGCCCTCATGCCACGCGGGATCGCAACCGGATCCATTCAGACCGGCCAGATATAGCAGTGAAGCGTTTAGCAATCATAAACGCATAAGGAAAACCTGTATTAACGCTTGCGAACGAATCACGCCCGCGTGGCGTCACATCAGGATGTAGTCCCTGGCTTCCGGCAGCGGCGGCAGGTCGCGCTCGCCGAGCGCTTCGCGCATGTTGATCTCGATCGTCTCGGCGAGCGCCCCGATCGGCAGGTCGTTGGGCAGGTCGCCGAAGGGCTCTTCCAGTTCGTTGCCGAGCGCATCGAGGCCGAAGAAGGTGTAGGCGACGAGCGCGGTGGCGAACGGGGTGAGCCAGCCCAGCATGTCGGCAAAGCCGAAGGGCAGGAGGAAGCAGAAGATATAGGCCGTGCGATGCAGCAGCAGCGTATAGCCGAAGGGCACGGGGGTCAGCCGGATGCGCTCGCAGGCCGACAGCACGCCCGACATCTGCCCGATCGTGGCGTCCAGAAGGCCAAACTCGATGTCGCTGAGGTGACCGCGGCCCTTCAGCCCGGCGAGCAGCGCCCCCATTTCGCGCAGGACGAAATCCGGCCGGTTGCGGCTTTCGAGGAATGCCTCATGCCGATCCGGCGAGAGCCGGGCGAGGATGCGGGCCTGGTCGCCGCCCGAGCGCAGATGCATGAGCAGCGCATAGGCATAGGCGATCGTCAGTTCGACCAGCCGGCGGCGGGGCGCGGGCTCGACCGTGTCTCCCCTGCCCTCGAGGATCAGAGACTGGCGCGCCAGGCAGCGCGAGGCGACGATCAGCAGGCCCCAATCCTTACGCGCCTCCCACCAGCGGTCGTAGCAGGCATTGTTGCGGAAGCCGAGGAAGATCGACAGCGCGATGCCGACCAGCGCAAGCGGCGCGCTGTTGAAGCCGGGCACCAGCACCGGCCAGAAATTGTGCCCCCACACGACGAATGCCGACAGGATCAGCACGAACAGCACCTGCGGGAAGATCATCGGCAGGACGGATCCGCGCAGGATGAAGAACAGGACGAGAAGGCTCGGGCGGTCGCGGACGATCATGGCGGAAGACCTGTTGCGAAAAGTCAATTTGCGAGAGCGTCTTCATAGGCGATTTTTCCGCCCCGTCCACGCCAAACCACAGAAGTCCGGACCCGGCGGGCCGGAAAGCCGTGACGGCGATACCCACAAATTCACAGGGTTCTTCACCTGTTTATATCTTGACACACGTTCTCATGTTTGCGATCTGGACGCATAGAATTATGACTTAAATTATCTACTTTTCGAAAGGTCCGATGATGCTTCATCGTCTTCCCCTCAGCCTGGCGGCCGTTCTCGGCCTTGCCGGCGCGGCATTTGCCGATCCGATCACCCTGACCGACCAAGCCGGCCGCACCGTCACCCTGCCGAAGGCGGCCGAGCGCATCGCCTCGATCCCGATCCCGATGGCCTCGACCATCATCGCCATGGACGGCGGCACCGGCAAGCTGGTCGGCATGAACCCGACCGCCAAGAGCGCGATCGTCGAAGGGGTGCTGGGCAAGATCTTCCCGGAAGCCAGAGACATTCCCTCCGACATCACCGCGCCGAACTTCATCCCGAATGTCGAGGAACTGGCGGCGACCAATCCGGAACTGGTGATCCAGTGGGCCGATTACGGCGCCGATCTCGTCGACCCTATCAGCAATGCCGGGCTCAACGTCGCGCTCATTTCCTACGGCACCGAGGAGAAGACCCGCTATTACCACGAGATGGTCGCCTCCGCGATCGGCAAGCCGGAACGAGCCGCGGCGATCAACGGCTGGCGCGATACGGTCGCCAAGGAAATGGCGGAAAAGGCCAAGGCCATTGCGGCCGACAAGAAGCCGAAGGTGCTCTATCTCGGCCGCGCCATGGAAAACCTCACCGCCTCCGGAAACAAGGGCAACTACAATGCCTGGTATATCGAACTGGTCGGCGGGGTGAATGCCTCGGCCTCCGTCGAGGGCAACGGCACGACGATCAGCCCCGAGCAGATCGCCGAATGGAACCCGGACGTCATCCTCCTGAACAGCTTCGAAGCCAAGCTCGGCATCGACCGAATCTACAACGATCCGATCCTGTCGCTGACCAAGGCCGCGCAGGAGAAAAAGGTCTACAAGATGCCGCTCGGCGGCTATCGCTGGGATCCGCCGAGCCAGGAAAGCCCGCTCACCTGGATGTGGCTCGCCAATCTCCTGCATCCGGACGTCTTCCAGTACGACCTGCGGGCCGAGATGAAAAAGGCCTACAAGGCCCTCTACAATTACGACCTCGGCGAGGACGACATCGACGGCATTCTGTGGACGCAGATGCAGGGTGACGCCACCAACTACGCCCAGTTCAAGGCCAAGTGATGAGCGCGGTGGTGGCGGAGCCGGTTCGGCGCGGCGTCTCGGTGATGCGGATCGGCGTGTTCGGCGCCCTCCTCATCGCACTGGTGGCCGCCATGCTGTTTGCCATCGGCGCCGGCCGGTTCTCCGTCAGCGTGCCGCGCATCGTCGAGATCCTGATGGCCGGGGCGATGAACCCCGGCCTCGCACCCGCCCAGATGGACGAGCGCATCGTGCTTCTGGTGCGCCTGCCGCGCGTGCTGCTCGCCGCGCTTTCCGGCGCAGCACTTGCCGTCGGCGGGGCGGCCCTCCAGGGCGTGTTCCGCAATCCGCTGGTCTCGCCTCAGGTGCTCGGCATCAGCCAGGGCGCGGCCTTCGGCGGGGCGATGGCGCTGCTGTTCGGCTATTCCGGCGTCGTGCTTCTGGGGCTTGCCTTCGTCTTCGGCCTGTCGGCGCTGATCCTCGTCGGCGCGCTTGCCCGCATCAACGGCCGCACGGAAGTTATCACCGTCATCCTGTCGGGCATGGTGATCGGCGCGCTGTTCGGGGCGCTGGTCTCGATCATCCAGTTCATCGCCGACCCCAATACCTCGCTGCCGGCCATCGTCTACTGGCTGATGGGATCGTTTGCCACCGCCACCTGGGCGAGACTCGGGCTTGCCATTCCCGGCATGGCGATCGGGCTCGTCATCGTCTTTGCGCTGCGCTACCGGCTGAACCTTCTGGCGCTCGAAGACAGCGAAGCGCGCTCGCTCGGCGTCAATCCCGACCGCGAACGCTGGTACGTCTTCACCGCTATTTCGCTGATGACCGGAACCTCGGTCGCGGTCGCCGGCATCGTCGGCTGGATCGGGCTTGTCGTGCCGCATGCGGCGCGCATTCTCGTCGGCGAGGACCACCGCGCGCTGATCCCCGCCTCGGCGATCATTGGCGCCGCCTATCTCACCTTCATCGACACGCTGGCGCGCACGCTGACCTCGGCGGAAATTCCGCTCGGCGTGCTGACCGCGCTGATCGGCGCGCCGGTCTTTGCCGTGCTCTTGCGCAAGCATTTCAAGGAGGCGAACCGCCCATGATCGGCCTCGACAGGGCATCCGTCGCCTTCGGATCCCGCACGCTGTTCAAGGCTATCAGCTTTTCCGTGCCGGTCGGCCGATCCATGGCGATCCTCGGCCCGAACGGCCGCGGCAAGACGACGCTGTTGCGGGCGCTCCTCGGCTTCCAGCCGCTCGCTTCGGGCACGCGGCACGCGCCGAAGGTCGCCGGCTATGTGCCGCAGCACGGCGCCTCGCAGGCCAAGCTCTCCGGCCTCGACGTCGTCGTCATGGGGCGTGCCGTGCGGCTCGGCCTGTTCGGTCAGCCGTCGGCCGCCGACCGCGAGGCGGCCGAAGCAGCCCTCGTGCAGGTCGGCGCCTGCGGGCTTGCCAATCTCCGCTACGACCGCATGTCGGGCGGCCAGCGGCAGATGGTGTTGATCGCCCGGGCGCTCGCCACCGGCTCTCCCGTGCTGGTGTTCGACGAACCGACCTCGGCGCTCGATCTCGGCAACCAGGCAAAGACGCTGGAACTGCTCGATACACTGAGGCTCCGGCGCGACTTCGCCATCATCTTCACCACCCACGATCCCAACCACGCGCTGGCGGCCGCCGACGACGTTCTGCTGATGATGCCGGGCGGCGGCGAGATCCACGGCCCGGTCTCGCAGATGATCGAGCCGGACAGGCTCTCCGAGCTCTATGGCGTGCCGATGCGCTGGGTCGAGGTCAAGGGACCAACGGGTGGCACACGCCGGGCGATCCTGCCCGCGTTTTCCGGAACAGAGGCAGCATGAGCACGATCTACCTGAAATCCGCCTTTGGCAAAGCTTCGCCGGGCATTGTCGAGGCCGCCGCGCGTGGCGAGGCCGTGATCGTCGAGCAGAGCGACCTCACCGCGGAGATGCTGGGCGCCCATACCGGCCTGATCACCGGCCAGCAGCTCGACCAGGACGCCATGCTCGCGCTCAAGCCGGCGCTCGAGGCCTTTCTCGACCGGGGCGGTCGGTGGTTCTTCAACGGCCACATGGTGCGGCCGCTCGTCGACGGCATGGCGCAATATCGTCCAATCGCCGAACCGAAGCGGGCCGACTTCGACCTTGCGGCGATCAATCCGCACCCGATTTATGACGGCGTCGAGCTCACGAAGCTGGAGACCAACAAGGGGGTCGCCGGCTTCTACGGTCGCGGCTGCAATCCGCTGCCCGAAGGGGCCGTCGCCGTCAACGGTCTCGGCGCTGCCAAGGTCCCGGTCGACTGGGTCTGGGCGCGATCGAAGGGCGGGCGCATCTTCTCCCACTCCGGCAACGACCTCGCCGGCATGGGGCTCGAATGGGGACTGGCGCCGGAGCTTTCCGCCCGCATCCTCGCCTGGGCCAATGGCGGCCTGTGCTTCGACCCGTGGCCGGCAAACCCGGCCAAGCCCGCCGATGTGCTGCCGCTTTCGCAGCCCGAGGCCTATGGCGGCCATCGCACCTCGACGCGCTCCGGCCGGCGCATCGTCGCTCCCTCGTCGGGCACCTATTACCATATCCGCAGCCTGGAGGGCCCGCGCTATACGCATGCCTTCGACGTGATCTGCAGACCGGAGCAACTGGGCCAGGTGCTGCGCCCGGACGATATTCTCTGGGTGCCGTGCCGCACGCCGGCGCAGCGCATGATCGCGCAGAGGCAAGTCGTTGCCCGCCATCTCCACGCCGGCGGCACTGTCGTCGCGCTCGGCGAAAGCCGGTCGGACCTCTGGCTGCCGGCTGTGGACTTCACCGAAACCGAGACGAACTGGTGGTGGTGGCTCGATCCGTCGGCCGATCTCGGCGTCAGGGTGAGCGAGGCCGCAGCCACCCATCCGCTGATGCAGGGCATCGGCGACAGGGAGGTCACCTGGCACCTGCACGGCTGGTTCGTTCCGCCGGAAGGCGCCACCGTTCTCGCCCGCGACGGCGAAGGCCGGCCGATCCTCTACGAGGACAGGGTCTCGACGCCGGGCACCATGATCCTCTCCTCGCTCGATCCGATGTTCCATCACGGCTCGCATTTCATGCCGGCGACGACGCGCTTCCTCGACCGGTTCGTTCCCAATCTGAAGGCCTATGCCCATGTCTAACGAGATCGCCGTCCTCGACAACGGACACCCGATCAGCTTCACCTTCGACAGCATCAACGCCTATCACGGCGGCGGTTTCCCCGGCGGCGTCGCGCATGCGTTGAAAGCCATGCAGGCGGCCTTTCCGCTCTTGTCGGAGACGCCGCTGGAGCGGCGCGAGGTGACCATCCTCACCGCCTTTTCCGGCCCCGGCGGCCGCGATGCACTGGAAATGGTCACCCGCGCCCTGACCGAGGGGCGGCTCACCGTCGACAAGTCGATCGGCGGCACGCACGTCATCAACGACCCGCCGGGCCCTTACGTCTTCCGCTTCAGCTACCGCGGCAGGACGGTCGAGGCGGTGATCAAGCCCGGCCATGTGCGCGAGGAATTCGTCACCCTCGGCGCCAAGGCCGACAAGACGCCCGAGGAAATCGCCCGCCACGAGGAGCTGAAAGCCGAAATGGCCAACCGCCTGCTACCGCTCGCGGGTGGCGAGGTTTATGCGGTCAGGGTGATCTGAGGCATCGCATCCTCTCCCGTGTTGGGAGAGGATACAAAATCACGATCTTAGCGACAGCTAAGTCGTAGATTTTGTTGGTGAGGGGGCTTGCGATCCGCCCACCTTCCTTCCCCCTCATCTGCGAAATCTGAGGTTTAGCCTGCGGCTCAGCCCTCGATTTCGCTTCTTCTCCCACAAGGGGAGAAGAGCGCGCGCCTGTCACACGACTGTCACGGCCAGCACCTATGTCCGGCCATCCCTTTCATGACGTGTCGACAATGCCCTCCCAACAATCCGCTCCCCTCCTCCGCTTCGGCCTGATCGCCGATCCGCAATATGCGCCGATCGCGCCGAACGAGCGCCTGAACCGCCACTATGCGCAAAGCCTCGGCAAGCTCGAGGCGGCGATCGGGCGGTTCAACGGGGAGGATCTCGATTTCGTCGTGACGCTCGGCGACGTGATCGACCGGGACTGGGAGAATTTCGACCGCGTGCTGCCGCTCTACGAGACGCTGCGCCATCCGCACCATTTCCTGCCGGGCAATCACGATTTTGCCGTCGCCGCCGACAGGCTGGCGGACGTGCATGCCAGGCTCGGCATGCCGGCGCCCTATCATGATTTTATCGTCAACGGGGTCAGGCTGATCCTGACCGATGGCAACGAGGTCTCGCTGTTTGCCCCGCCCCTCGACGATCCGCGCCGGGCCGAGGCCGCCCAGCGGCTGGCCTTGCTCACCGCTTCGGGTGCGGCCAATGCGCAGACGTGGAATGCCGGCATGAGCGCTGCGCAGGTCGAATGGCTCGGCGAACGATTGCGGCTCGCGGAAGCGTCCGGGGAGCGGGCAATCGTGTTCGGGCACTATCCGCTCTATCCGGAAAGCGACCACAATCTGTGGGGCGCAGAAGAGGTTTCGGCGCTGATCGCCGCCTCTCCCGCCGCCATCGGCTATTTCTGTGGCCACAATCACGCCGGCAATTACGGACGGCTGAACGGCACGCATTTCGTCAACATCAAGGGCATGGTCGACACCGCCGACGAGAACGCCTTTGCGATCGTCGCCGTCCATGCCGACCGCATCGAGATCACCGGCTTCGGCCGCCAGGAGAGCCGGGTTCTGGCCCTCTAGGACGCGCGATCCCGGTTCGCTTAGCAGCCCTACCGCGCGACATCACAACGATCCTGTGTTGCGCACCGACCACTGCAGGCACCATGCTTATTGGGCGGGTGCGGCGACGGTGCTGCCCGTCCACCCCGCGGTCCAGAGTTCGCGCAAGGCATTGCCTTCGCCCAGGAAGAAATCCTCGAGCGGCTGGCAGTCCTCGACCCGGTCGGCGCGGAAGTTGCGGATCGCCTTACGCAGTTCGCACCAGGCGACGATGACGGCGGTGGCCGAGTAATAGATGAGCGCCAGCGGCCGCACCGTGCGCTCCGTCGCATTGGCCAGTTCATCGCGATAGTCGATCAGCAGCTTGCGCTCGTCGCGGATGGCGGCGCGCACCATGGCGAGATCAACCCCTTCCGGCGCCGGCGCAACCGAGCCCCAGGCGTGCAGCGCATTGCTTTCCATCACCTGACGCAGCGGCTCCGGCACGGCCGCGGCGATCTTGGCATTGACCCGCCGGGCCGCCTGTTTCAGCCCGGTATCGGCGGTGCGCTCCAGAAGTGCCAGACCGAGCACGATCGCCTCGGTCTCTTCCACCGAAAACATCAAAGGCGGCAGGTCGAAGCCGGGTCGCAGGATGTAGCCCAGTCCGCGCTCCCCCTCGATCGGCACGCGCATGGCCTGGAGGGCCGCGATGTCGCGATAGATCGAGCGCGGCGTCACCTCCAGCTGCTCGGCGATCTCGGCCGCTGTGACGACGCGGCGCGACAGCCTGAGGATCTGGATGATCTCGAAGAGCCGCGACGCCTTGCGCATATTTGCCTCCCGCCGGAAACGCTACTGACACAAGCATGTCAGTTGGCCCCGCTTAAGGAAAGATCAAACCGGCTGATTTTCCGCCGGAAATTGATTGATCACCTTTCAAGACGACGAAGGATACTGACATGAGCTATGCCGACAATCTCTGGCTTTTCCTGGTGCTGATCGCCGGTATCATCATCGTTCCCGGCATGGACATGCTCTATGTGCTGGTGAGCTCGCTGTCTGGCGGGCGGCGCGCCGGGCTGGTCGCCACCTCCGGCATGATGACGGGCGGCGTGGTGCACACGCTCTACGGAACGCTCGGCACCGGGCTTCTGCTGGCGCTGGCGCCAAGGCTCTTCACCCCGATCCTGATTGCCGGAGCGCTCTACATGATCTGGATCGGTTACACGCTGGTCCGGAGCGCGATCACCGTCGATACGGTCGAGCGCATGGACAAGGGCGCGCTGTGGCAGACCTTCCGCCGCGCCGTCGCCACCTGCCTGTTGAACCCCAAGGCCTATCTCTTCGTCATTGCCGTCTATCCGCAGTTCCTCAAACCCGTCTACGGGCCGATCTGGCTGCAGGGGCTGGTGCTGGGTTTGATGACGCTGATCACCCAGGCGGTCGTCTATGGCGGCGTGGCGCTCGCCGCCGACCGAGCGCGGGCGACGCTCACCGGCAATCCGACGGCGACGATCTGGGTCGGACGGGCGGCGGGCGGGCTCCTGATCGCCGCAGCCGCGCTCACGCTGTGGCAGGGGCTCGCCGCTGGCTGAAACATCAGGGCCACCCGGCAATTCGTGATATTTATCAAAACTTTGGACGAAGACCGCAACTTCACCTGAATGTGACTTCATTCCTGTCGCACAATTTTGCAAACATCGTCGGGCGCATTCTTGCCATCCAACCGCCGGTCCGTCCGGCCCGCCATAATGGAGATACCCGATGAAGCTCAAACTTGTCCTGGCTGCCGCCATCGTCACCGGACTGGGCCTGACCGCCGCGATCGCCGCCGACGAGCCGCAGGTCGTTCGCCAGGAGATGATGAAGAAGGTCGGCGGCGCGATGGGCGCCATCGGCGCGATCGTCAAGGGCGAAAAGCCCTTCGACGCGGAGGTCGTCAAGGCTTCGCTCACCACCATGGCCGAAGTCGGCAAGGACTTCCCCAACCATTTCCCGGCCGGCTCGGAAGTCGGCATGGACTCCGAAGCGAGCCCGAAGATCTGGGAAAACATGGATGACTTCAAGGCCAAGGCCGCGGAACTGACCAAGGTGGCCGAAGCCCAGCTTGCCGCCATGCCGACCAACCAGGCCAGCACCGGCGCCGTGATGAAGGCCGTCGGCGCGACCTGTTCGAGCTGTCACGAGACCTACCGTCTGAAGAAGTAAGACCGGCGGACGATCCACCGGCGCCGGCCCCTCGCATTTTTCGTGAGGAGAGCCGGCGCCGCGTATCCGCAAGCAGAAGACATCGAGGTTGGAGGCCGCCATGGCATCAAAATGGCTGAAACGGCTGGGCGCGCTGGTGGCGCTCGGCGTGGTCGGCGGCGCGGGCTTCCTCATCGTCACGGCGCCTCAGCGCCAGGACGCTTCCGTCTGGGCCGATCTCGGCGCGGCGGACCTCGACAACGGCCGGCGCATCTTCTTTGCCGGCGGCTGCACCAGCTGTCATGCGGCGGCGAAATCCGAGGGCGATGCCCGGCTCGTGCTGTCCGGCGGCGCGCCGCTGAAAAGCCCGTTCGGCACGTTCCATGCGCCGAACATCTCCTCCTCGCCAACCGCCGGCATCGGCGCCTGGACGCTGGCCGAATTCGGCGATGCGATGACGCGCGGGGTCGGCCGCGACGGCGAGCATCTCTACCCGTCCTTCCCCTATGGCTCCTATGCCCGCATGGCGCCGAAGGACATCAACGACCTTTTCGGCTTCCTGAAGACGCTGCCGGCAAGCGAGACGGTGGCGCCCGCGCACGAACTGCCCTTCCCGTTCAACATCCGGCTTTCGCTCGGCGGCTGGAAATTCCTCTATTTCACCGATGCGCCGCGCGTCGAAATCGCCAATGCCGACGACCAGGTCAAGCTCGGCCAGTATCTGGTGGAAGGTCCCGGCCATTGCGGCGAATGCCACACGCCGCGCGACATGTTCGGCGGCTTCAAGACCGGCCGGTGGCTGGCCGGCGGGCCGAACCCGGAAGGTCAGGGCACCATCCCCAACATCACCCCCGGCTCGAAGAGCATCGGCGGCTGGTCGCAAGGCGACATCGCCAGCTATCTGGAAACCGGCTTCACCCCCGACTTCGACAGCGTCGGCGGCACGATGGTCGAGGTGCAGAAGAACATGGCGGAACTGACGCCCGCCGATCGCGAGGCGATCGCCGCCTATCTGAAGGCCGTGCCGGCGGTGGAGTGAGTTTCGAGTGGAGTGTGGGGTCAGACGGCCCCTCACCCTGACCCGACCGGGGTCGAGCCGCGTGTCGCGACCCGTCCTTCGGACCCTCGCAAGCGGGGAGAGGGAGTGGCCACCGCAGTGCCGCTTGTCCCTTCTCCCCGCCTGCGGGGGAGAAGGTGCCGGCAGGCGGATGAGGGGCGAGTGTCGGCTATCTAGAGGGCCGTGCCGCACGGCAGCCTCAGTTCACTCCCGCCCGCCCCTCCAGCATCGCGCAAGGCTGCCGGGCCAGAGTGCGTTTCGTCACAACGGTCAAGGACTGCAGCATGAGCATCGAACGCCGGCGAATGGAAAGCGCGCTCCGCTCGCTGCTGGACAGCTATCCGGATCCCGCCCTGCACAGCTGGGTGGACGAGACCGTCCGGGCCTTCGAGAAGCGGCTTTCCAACATCGTCGATCCGCGCGAGCGCGACCATGCGCAGCAGGCAGCCCTGGTACTGATCAAGACGACGCTGCAGCAATGGTCGCAGCATCCGCCGGTCCGGCACTGAGCCGGCGCCGGCCAAGAGCACGAATTCCCCCGCCTCGATCCATCCGCCGTTATTGACATGGCCGTCCGCCGCCGCGATAGTGGCCGTGATGGTTCCCCAGAAGCGGCGCTTCGGGGATTAATAGGGAACACGATAGGGACGACCCTGACGGGGCTCGATTCGTGGCTGCCCCCGCAACTGTGAGCGGCGAACGCCTGGACGACATGGCCACTGGAGACGATCCGGGAAGGCTGTCCAAGGTGTCATGACCCGCAAGCCAGGAGACCTGCCATCATCTGTCGTCGCCTGCCGGGCGGGGTTGTCCGGAAGACAGGGAGATTGTGCGGCCTGGATCGTCGATTCGAAGCCGTCCCTTTGTCCCCGTTTTCTGCTCCTCCGGCCGTCGATATCCATCGTCACTTGTTCGGAGGGAACCATGTCCGTCAACACCATCACCGCATCCACCTCGTCCGTCGCCGGCCGCATCGCGCCGGCGCTGCTCAGCGTCTTCTTCGGCCTCTTCGTCGTCGGCTTCGTCGGCTTCTCGCCGATGGAAGTGGTGCACAACGCCGCCCATGACGCGCGCCACGCCAACGCCTTCCCCTGCCATTGAGGGGAGCACCGATGTCTCTCTTTCGCTCGCTCGTCTTCACTTCGGTGCTGGTCGGGCTGATCGTCGGGACGGTGGTGACGCTCGCGCAATTTCTCGGAACGACGCCGCTCATCCTGGCGGCCGAAGTCTATGAAACCGGGGAAACGGCAGAAAGCCACGACACCGGCACGGTTGCGGGCACTACCCATGAGCATGACGCGGGCGTCGCCCACGACCATGACGCGGCCACCGCCACCGAAGCGCACGACCATCACAGCGCAGACGCCTGGGCACCCGCCGACGGCATCGAACGCACCGCCTATACGCTCGCCGCCAACATCCTGACGGCCATCGGCTTCGCGCTGGTGCTGAACGGGCTGATGCAGATTTCCGGTCGCCACAGCGACTGGCGGAGCGGCCTCATCTGGGGCCTGTGCGGCTTCGTCGTGGTGATGCTCGCACCGGGCTTCGGCCTGCATCCGGAACTTCCGGGAACGCCCGCCGCACCGCTCTTCGAGCGTCAGGTCTGGTGGGTGGGAACGGCGCTGTCGACGGCGGCCGGTCTGGCGCTGCTGTTCTTCCAGCGCAAGCCCTGGGCTGCGGCCGTGGCGATCGTGCTGATCGCGCTTCCGCACGTCATCGGCGCACCGGTTCCGCCGGAGGGCGAACAGGCTCTGGCACCGGAGGCAATGTCGCACCGCTTCGTCGTCATCGCCACGCTGACCAGCCTGCTGTTCTGGGCGCTGCTCGGTTCGCTCAGCGGCCACCTGCGCCGCCGTTTCGAAGCCTGAGGCCCCATGGCAGGCACCCCCTGCCCCGAATTCGACTGGCGCATCGATCTCGATGCGCTGGTCTTTTTCCACCGGCCGTCCGGCAGCCGATACTTCGTCCACCGGCTCGCCTTTCGCAGCCTCACCGAAAATCCTACGCCGAGCGTCGAAGACTGCATCGCATGGTTTTCCAGCCATCGCGCCGCCTTTGACGCGGCCGCTGCCGCGAAAGCGGCGCGCGGTCCGGCTGCCGGCCAGGCCTTCAACCTCAACAGCCGCGACATCCGCCGGGCGCTGAGGCCCTGAGATCCGAGATCAGCGGTGCTCGGCGGCAAAGGCCGAGAGTTCGGCTTCGGCCTCCGGCGTCCACAGGTCGAGCGCCTTCAGGACCTCGGTGGCAAAGGTATCCGGCGCCGATCCCGGCGCGGTGACGATGCCCCTGTCGGACACGGCCTGCGGCTGGTCGCGATAATGGTCCGCCCCGTGATAGCCCGAATACTTGCCATGCGAGGCCAGCGAATTGCCGGTATGGGCGACGTCGTCGAGCAGGCCGGTGGCGGCAAGGGCGCTCGCCGCAGCGCAGATGCCGGCGACGACCTTGTTCTCGGCCCGGAAACCCCTTGCCAGATCAGTGAAATCGAAGGCCTGGCCCTTTTCCCAGGCATAGCCGCCGGGGATCACCAGGGCGTCGAAACGCTTAGGGTCGATCTCGGCAAAGCCGATGTCCGGCGTGACCTTGAGGCCGCCCATCGAGACGACGGGCTGGCCGTCCGGCGAGGCGGTCAGCACCTCACAGCCGAGATAGTAGCGGGCGGCGGCCATCAGGAGCGCGGGCTCCCAGTCGGCGAAATCGGATTGCAGGGCGACGGCGATACGGGGCATGGGCAATTCTCCTTGGAAACGAAAAAGCCAAGCGTGGCCGCGCTCAGGACAGCGCCTGCATGTAGCGCATGCCGGTGACCGGACGCGGCACGAAGTCCATGTGTTCGTAGAAGCGATGGGCGGCGAAATTGCCGGTCGCGGCACTGACCGAAAGGTAGTCGCAACCGGACTGGCGGGCAAGCTCCCGGGCACGGGCGACGAGGTGCTGGCCGATGCCGTTGCCGCGCTGGCCGTCGCGCACGTAGAGATGGTGCAGGTCCATGCCGCGCTTGCCTTCCTCGGCCCTGTAGAGCGGCACGAGGATGGCGTAGCCGATCAGGCCCTCGCCACCGTCGGCGACCAGCGCGGTGATCCACGGCAGCGGGCCGAACAGGTCGCGCTCGAGCTTTTCCGGCGTCATCGCCGAGGCGTCGCCGTGGTGCAGGGCAAGCGCCGCGATCATGGCGTTGAGTTCCGGCAGGTCATGGGGCTTGGCGGCGCGGATGACCACGACGGGCGGTCGCGGCAGGGTGATATCGGTATCTTCGGTCATTTTCGCTTCCCTTTTTCGTTTGCGCCGTCAGGGAGAGCTTTTGTCCTGGAAAACAACAAGGCCGCCTGACGGCGGCCTGTTGACATGATGATCTGTCGAGCCGCCGGTTACCGGTAGGCCCAAAAATACGTGCAGGAGATGGGTGCGCGTGCGATGATCATGGCGGCTTCAATGCGCCGATTTCAATCGATTGTCAAGGCGGAGTGATCCGGCGCAACGCGCTTCACGTTTCCCGTTCATGACCCTGCTTCACCTCGTTCTCGGCGACCAGCTGTCCCATTCCCTCTCCGCCCTGCGGGACGCCAGCCCGCAGGGCTCGATCGTGCTGATGGCCGAGGTCATGGCGGAGGCAAGCTATGTGCGCCACCACCAGAAGAAGATCGCCTTCCTGTTTTCCGCGATGCGACACTTCGCCGAGGAATTGCGGGCGCGCGGATTAGCCGTGCGCTATGTCAGGCTCGATGATCCCGACAACAGCCAGTCGCTGCTCGGCGAAGTCGAACGTGCACTGGCCGAAACCGGCGCGGAAGGCCTGGTGGTCACCGAGCCGGGCGAATACCGGCTGATGGAGGAGATGCGCGGCTGGCAGGAAAGGCTCGGCGTGCCTGTCGAGATCCGCGAGGACGACCGCTTCCTGATCAGCCGGGCCGGTTTCGACCGCTGGGCCGATCGCCGCCGGGAATTGCGCATGGAGTATTTCTACCGCGACATGCGCCGGCATTTCGGCGTGCTGATGCGGGGCGACGAGCCTGAGGGCGGACAGTGGAACTTCGACAAGGAGAACCGCAAGTCGCCGCCCAAGGGGCTGAAAGGCCCGCGACGGCTGTCATGGCGGCATGATGCTATCACTTGCGAGGTGCTGGACCTGGTCGAGACGCGGTTTTCCCATCACATCGGCCGGTTGCGGCCCTTTCATTTCGCCGTGACGGCGAGAGAGGCCGAGGCGGAGTTCGAGCAGTTCGTCACCGAGATCCTGCCGTCCTTCGGCGACTGGCAGGACGCCATGGTGTCGGGCGAGCCCTATCTCTTCCATTCGATGATCGCCGCCTATCTCAATGCCGGCCTGCTCCTGCCGATCGACGTGATCCGCCGGGCCGAGCGCGCCTATCATGAGGGCACGGCACCGCTCAACGCGGTCGAGGGCTTCATCCGCCAGATCCTCGGCTGGCGGGAATATGTGCGCGGTATCTACTGGCGCTTCATGCCCGACTATGCCGGCCGCAACGCGCTCGATGCGCATCGCCCCCTGCCTGCGCTCTACTGGAGCGGCGAGACGAAGATGCGCTGCATGGCGGCAGCGGTCGGCGACACGATCGAGCATGCCTATTCCCACCATATCCAGCGGCTGATGGTGACCGGCAATTTCGCCCTGATCGCCGGGCTGTCGGTCGAGGCGGTGTGCGAATGGTATCTCGCCGTCTATGCCGATGCCTATGAATGGGTGGAGCTGCCCAATACGCTAGGCATGGCGCTCTGCGCCGACGGCGGGCTGATGGCGAGCAAGCCCTATGCGGCAAGCGGCAAATATATCGACCGGATGAGCAATTTCTGCGGCGGCTGTTCCTATGACGTGAAGGACAGCACCGGCGAAAGCGCCTGCCCGTTCAATTCCCTCTACTGGCGCTTCATCGCCGTCAACGAGGACAAGCTTCGCGGCAATCATCGCATGGCCAATATCCTCGCCGGTTGGCGGCGCATGGACGAGGGCAAGAAGACGGCCCTGCTGAAGCGGGCCGAGGACTGTCTCGCACTGCTGGAGAAGGACACGCTGTAGGACCGTTTTCCACCGGCCTAACGGCTGACCGGATTGCCGGCCCGGTCAGTCAGGGTCTTTTCAAAGTTCACCTTGGTGAGCAGAATATCCCTGTCGGTGTAATGCACCACGTCGTCCGGCGAGCGGGTGCCGACCACGAGATAGGTGGTATCGGCGTCGGAGCGGTTTTCAAGCCGGTGGCCGACCGGAACGCCGGCCTTGAAGGTCGCGGCATCGCCGGGCCGCATTTCGGTCAGCCTGTCGCCCTCGTTCAGCGTCACGGTACCTGAGAGAACATAGACGAATTCGTCCTCCCGCTCGTGCCAGTGCTTGTGCGAGGAGAAGGAGCCGGGCGGCAGGGTCTCGACGAAGGCGCCGAACTGGGTGAGGCCGCCGGCATCGGAGAGGAGCCGTGCCGTATAGGCGCCGAGTTCGGTATTGATTCCTTCGGCCTTGCCTTCTTCCAGCGGTGCGTCCTGCAACCTGATGACCGGCATCGCCGTTCTCCCCTCAATGCTCGTGGTCGCACAGGCCGTGGTCGGACAGCGCGCGGATGACATAGCAGTCGCCGACGGTGTGGCTGCCGCAATGGGAGACGATGCGGTCCAGCTCGTGCTCCAGCTTCTGCAGCCGGGCGATCTTCTCGCGCACCTCGACCAGCTGCTCGCGGGCGATATGGTCGGCGCGGGCGCAGGGCTCGTCGGGATGGCGGCTCAGCGCCAGAAGCTCGCGGATCGCCTCGATCGGGAAGCCGAGATCGCGGGCATGGCGGATGAAGGTCAGGCGCTCCAGCTCGGCGCGCTCGTAGCGCCGCTGATTGCCCTCCGACCTGTCCGGCGCGGCGATCAGCCCCATCTGTTCGTAATAGCGGATGGTCGGCACCTTGACGCCGGCGCGGCGGGAAAGTTCGCCGATCGAGTACATTTTGTCAAAAACCCTCTTGAACCTCTAGTCGCTATAGAGATTAGGAAAGACGTCGAACGAGAGCAAGACGAAAAGGAAAAGACCAAATGAGCGCCAGCCACGGCCACGAGCACGCCCCCTTCGACGGCATGTCGGATACCTACAAGCGCCGCCTCTGGATGGTGATCTTCATCAACGCGGCGATGTTCGTGGTCGAGATGACGGCGGGCCAGCTCGCGCGCTCGCAGGCGCTGCAGGCCGACGCGCTCGACTTCTTCGCCGACGCCGTGACCTACGGCATTTCCTTTGCGGTGATCGGCGCCTCGCTCAAGGTGCGCAGCCTTGCGGCCGCCGCCAAGGGCATCAGCCTGTTCCTGATGGGCTTCTGGGTGTTCGGCTCGACCGTCTGGCGGGTGTTCTACGACGGCATGCCCGAGGCGCCGGTGATGGGCGTGATCGGCTTCATGGCACTGGCCGCCAATGTCACAAGCGTTCTTCTGCTGATGAACTACAAGGACGGCGACGCCAATGTGCGCTCGGTCTGGCTGTGCTCGCGCAATGACGCGATCGGCAATGTCATCGTCATGATCGCCGCCGTCGGCGTCTGGGGCACGGCGACCTCCTGGCCCGACCTTGCCGTCGCCTTCATCATGGCCGGGCTCTTCCTCAACTCCTCGGCGCAGATCCTCTGGCAGTCCTGGCACGAGTGGAAGGCGGGCGGCGCGGAGGCCTTCGTCAAGGCGGCGAGCCAGAGCGTCTGCGGCTGCAGCCATGACGACGGGCACGAGGCGGGCCACGCACCCGGCCACGCCCACGACCATGGCAAGGCCGACCGGCACGACCACGCCCATTGACGACCACAGTCCGGCGCCGGGCGCGGTGGAGCAAGGCTCGCAGGCTTCGCTCCCCCTCATCCGACCCTTCGGGCCACCTTCTCCCCGATGGGGAGAAGAAGGAGAGCGACGGCCGGGGATACGGGATCAGCGGATTGGTTTCGGTCTTCGGCAACAAAAATGGGCGCCCGAGGCGCCCTTCTTCATATCCAGCCGCAGGTCTGTCCGCTGCTCAGCCGTCGTCGCCCGGCAGTTCGTATTCGCGGTAGAGGGCTTCGACCTTCTCGGCGACCGAGGGTGCGGCCGCTTCTTCGGCAACGGTGGTCAGATCGGGCTGCAGGCTTGCCGAAGCCTTGCGGCCGCCTTCGACGATCCACAGGGCGGTTGCGAGGTTGGACGACAGGAGCGTGCTGCTGAAGGCGCCATTGGTCGAGGCGCGTGGCTTGGCCGTCGCTGCGGCATCGGCCGACGCGTCTTCGTTTTCCGTCGTGCTCGGTATGTACCGGCTCTGATATGAATAACTGCTAAGGCCGCTATCGATCCTCATGGCAGACACTCTCGTTCCAATAATTAACGCTTTGTTAACCATTGAAGCTTGCGCGTGGCTTGCGTCCGGAACCTTTTTCGTTGCATCGCAGCATAAACACACGCCGCCTCGTTCAGAGGCATGCAACCATCCGGGAACGCCGAAGCGGTGCAACGGCAAATTTCGGCCTGATCGGTCAAGCTGATCGCAGTGCAGCAACTTGCGGACAGGACGCGCCGCCAGTAGTGTGGGTCAATATTTCCGACTATTCCGCCGGACCGCACTGTGGTGACACTTGAAGTATAGACCCGATATTGACGGCCTGCGCGCCATTGCAATCATTCCCGTGGTTCTGTTTCATGCGGGATTCGACTTATTCTCCGGCGGCTATGTCGGGGTCGACATCTTCTTCGTCATATCCGGCTATCTCATCACCAAGGTGATCTGCGACGACATTTCGGGCGGCGGGTTCTCCTATGCGGTGTTCTACGAGCGGCGGATCCGGCGCATCTTCCCGGCCCTCTTCGCCGTCTCGCTGTTCACCGCCGTGCTGGCGGCGGTGCTGCTGCTGCCCGACGACCTGGCCCTGTTCGGCAAGAGCCTGCTGGCGACCGTGGTCTTCGCCTCCAACATCTTCTTCTACAAGATCAGCGGCTATTTCTCGCCCAATGCCGAGCTTATGCCGCTCCTGCACACCTGGTCGCTGGCGGTCGAGGAGCAGTTCTACATCGTCGCGCCGATCGTGCTGGCCGTCTCCTTCCGTCTGAAGCTCGGCTGGCGCATCGTCATTGCCGTAGGCCTGGTGGCGAGCCTCGCCCTCAGCGCCTACAGCGTCGAGGACTATGCGACCGCGACCTTCTATCTTCTGCCGACGCGGGCCTGGGAGCTGCTGGCCGGCTCGCTCGTCGCCGTCGGAGGACTGCCGGTGATCCGCAACCGTGCGGTCGCGGAGGGCCTGTCGCTGCTCGGGCTCGGGCTCATCCTCTATGCCATCTTCGCCTATGATCACGAGACCGTCTTTCCCGGGCCGGCCGCCGTGCTTCCGGTGCTGGGCGCAACACTGCTGATCTATGCCGTGCCGGCGCGGCCGCTCGCGTCGCGGCTCCTGTCGACCCGCCCCTTCGTCGGCATCGGGCTGATCTCCTATTCGCTCTATCTCTGGCACTGGCCGCTGATCGTCTTCTCCAACTATTACCTGATCGAGCCGATGACGCCGGTTCAGGGCGCGGCCGTCGTCGTCGCCTCGCTTCTGGCCGGCTATCTCTCCTGGCGCTTTGTCGAGGCGCCGTTCCGCCGCCCGCCGAAGGGCTCGCGCCTGGCCAGCCGGCGCACGATCTTCGCGATGGCCTCGGCGGGCGGTGCGCTCTTGATCGGCGGGTCGCTGGTGCTGTGGCTCAATTCCGGTTTTCCCGGCCGCGTCTCTCCGCAGGTGATCGCCATTGCAGCAGGGGCCGACGACACCAGCCCCTTCCGGCAGAAGTGCCATGTGAAGGAGGCGCGGCGCTTCGCGCCCGGTGAGGTCTGCGTCTTCCCGGACGGCCTTTCGCCGGACCGTCCGATCGTCGCCGTGATCGGCGACAGCCATGCGGTCGAACTGAGCTATGCCCTGTCGCAGGCGCTCGCAGGACGTGACATCGGGGTGGCGCAGCTCTCCTCCTCCGCCTGTCCCGCCATGCTCGGCGAGGAAGTGCCGCGAGTCGTCAAATGCCTCGCGCAGAACGACGAACGCTTCCGCTACGTCATCGACAATCCGCGCATCCGGGACGTCGTCTTGGTCGGCTATTACCAGAGCGTCATCGGCAAGATCGGCGCCGAGCGCTACTACGCCGCGCTGGAACGCGCCGTGTCGGCGCTCACGAAGGCTGGCAAGCGGGTGATCCTCGAAGGGCCTATTCTCGTTCCGGGCGTCGACCATCCCTTGATGCTCGCCCGCGCGACCATGTTCGGCCGGCTGGCTGCGGTCCCTGCCCTGTCCGGCGCGCCGGCCCAGTCGCTCGACGAAATCAAGACGGCGCTCGCCGCCATCGCCGGCCGCACCGGCGCCGAGGTCTACTATCCCGACCGCACGCTCTGCCAGGACGGCAGCTGCGCCTTCATCCGGGACGGCATGTCGCTCTACTTCGACAGCTACCACCTGACGATGTCGGCGACGCACCTGATCGCATCGGGACTTGCGGAGATGATCGGGACGCAGTCTGCAGGCGGCCTTTGAGGGCGAATGGAAATCTGGTGGCGGGCAGGCTGGCCCTTAACGGCGGCGCGCACCGCCGAGGTAGGCATCGATCGCCGCACCGGTAAGCCGCTGATTGTTGCGATACCAGGAATCGCTGGCGTGGAAGACTGGCTCGCGCTCGTCCCAGCCGCTGCAGGAATAATCAGACTGGCGAGCGAAGAAGGCGACAAAGTCGGTTTCGTCGCCCCAGGTGGCGATCGGATCGCCGGTATATCCGCCACCGTCAAAGATGTCGCAGAGCACCACCCGGTCGGCGCGGCGGACGAGGCCATGGCCGCAGAAGTCGCGGTGGAATTCGACGATCAGCCCTTCGCCCTCGCCGACCGAGGCCAGCCTGCGCCAGAGCGCCGTTGCGCGCGAATCGCCGAAGGGTTTTCGGGACAGCCGGTCGCGGAGATCCACCGCACGGCGCTCCATCTCTTCAGGGCTCGCCTTGATGAGCTTGTAAGGCGGTTTCCAGGCCTTTGGCCGGCGCATCGATCGGAGGGCGATGACGAGCGCCGTGACGATCGCCGCGAGAGCCAGCAGTGGAATGATTGTCGACATGCCCGGCCCCTCCCCTCGGCTTTTGTCCTGCCGCCAATCATGCCAGATCGGCGGACCGGCCGGCAGGGGCAGGCGTTCACATGTGCCCGCTACCGGAGATTGATTACATAGACCGAAACCTTTTCAATGCAGTCGGGGCGGACTGTGTGGAATGGAACCCTCGTAACCGCGGTGAACATGGAATGGGGATTCACATGGAAAGGCTTGTCGACTGCAAGGCACCCGCATTGCCGCGGGGGACCGTCTTTAGATTCAAAGGCAGCTACCCATACGAACACTCCGTCGACTTCATGCTGGTGTTGGATCAGTCCTGGGACAGGCCTCTCGCGATCATGGTGGCTACGGGCTACAGCGCCGGGCACATAGTCGCCTACCTGCCTGTTGAGTGTCTCAGTGCAGGCACGCTCATGCTTTCCACGGAGTGGTTGCTGGCAAACTGGAGCAAGTGGATCTATCCGGAATGTCCGATCGAGGATGTCTACTATTTGGAGCATTATCCGGCTCCGAGAGATCCGATGCCGGGGAATGACTAGACTGGCCAGGACTCTGCAGGCACGTAGGTCAGCCAGATGAGAAAGAGCTGAGTAGACGATGATCCGCACATGGAACGGAATGAGGATTGCGAAGGAGATACGTCTTCATGGCAGCGAGATCGTTGTTTACCTGATCGACGGGGACGCTCGCCAGGAGGTCGTCCTTGAGAATATCGTCGCGGTGAAGGGGCAAGATCCGATCTGGAAACTTCGTCCTCCGAGCACTCCGGACTACTGGACCGATATGCACTACGATGGAAATCACATTACTGCGCACTCGTTCAGTTGCTGGATATCGGAAATCGATCCGTTGACGGGCAAGGTCATCAGCGCAAGCTTTACGAAATGAGAACTCCCCAGCAACGCCTTGCTGCGGACGCAGCTCGACTTGAGGGCCGGAGCAACTGATGAATTTCGCCAGCATCTCCCGGAACTCACCTCGGGTTTGTCCCATCGGCTTGCGACAGTGTCATTTCAAGCGAGAACGCAGCGCCGTAGCAGAACGGCAATTCGGGCTCCAACGAACGGTGGTTCAAGCAACAGACCGGAAGAACTAGCGGAAAGTTCGGCGCCAAGGCGACCTGCGTCCGGTTCACCGTTGCCGGGACAGTTCGGCGGCTCTTAGCCGGTGGCCGCGTGATGGACCGCGTCTAGCCGCGCGCGGTCGTCCTCGAAGGCGAGCGTGGCCATCGCGCGATCATAGGCGGTCTGCGCCATGGTTTGCGCCGCGCTGGAAAGGGCTGGGCCCGATGTTGCGGTCAGGGCGTCGAGCGCCGTCAGCATCGCGAGAACCACCTCGATCATGCCGGCGCCGTCCCGCGAAATGGCCAGGAAGGCAACGTCCATGAGGGCGGTCGGATCGATCGCCCTCACGAAGACGCGCGGATATTGCGGCTCGTCGTCTCCCTCTTCCGCCTTTGACACGGACGGCGATCCGCGTTCGGCCCGGGACAAGAGCCGAGTGAGTTGCGCGATGACATCGATCGCGGTGCCGGGATCGTTGATGCCAGGGGACAGGGCCCGCGAGGCAACCTCCGACAGCACGGTCAATCCGAACAGCGGATCCTGATCATAGCTGCGGGAATCGCCGATGGTGAAAGCCCGTCTGAGGGCGGCCTGTGTGGCCTCCGGATCATCGCCGAAGCCGGCGGTCGCTTCAACATAGAGCACCGGCCTCGCGGGCGAACAGAAATCGCCGGGACGCTGGACCACATGGAGCTTCGCCTCGAGCTCGTCTGCAAGCCGCTGCAAGCGGCCCATGTCCAGATGGCGCAGATAGCCGATCTCATCGTGGTGGAGGGGAACGGCGCCTTGCGGAACCCGCACCAGGACTTCGCCGCCCAGCGCCGGCTGTTCGCTGTTCAAGGCCATCCCGTCGGCGGCCTTCTCCGCCGCCCTGCGGATCGTCTCGCTGACATTGCCAAGGCCTGCGAGATGGTCGATCCAGCGCAGCAGCATGGTGACGATCAGCAGGATCACCGCCAGCGTGGCCGCGAACAGAACCAGCCGGCCCCCGCCGCCATAGAGACCGGTATTGAGCGCGATCAGTCCGACAAGGGAAAAGAGAAAGGCGCCGAGAAAGGTCGAGAGCGCCGTCTGGGCGGTGCGGTCCTGAAGGATCAGGCTGATGGCGCGCGGAGTGCCGCTATTGGCCGCCGCATTGGTGGCGGAGACAAGCGTCGAGAGCGAAAAGGTGGTGACCGCCAGCATGCTCGACGCCAGAATGGTCAGGATGGCGTCGACCGCCTTGGCGCCGATCACGTCGGACAGGCGGTCCGGAATATAGGGACCAATGGCGATTCCGACGACGGCGGTCACCACCGCCATGATCGCGAACAAGGTGGCGCGGAACCATAACCGCTTCATCATCTGAAGGGCCAGCCACCAGGTTCGGCTCATCGTCGATTCTCCAGCTCGGCGGCCAGTGCAGCCAGTTTCACAATGGTATTGATGTTGCGCGACGTGCCGGTTTTCAGGATCGGCAGCTTGATCTTCGAGCGGCCGGAGCCGATCGGATAGTGGACGAAGATCTCGCGGCCGAGCGCCACCACCTCCTCGCCATCAGGGGCGACGAGGCCGTAGAGCGCATCCTCGGAAACCGGTTCGGCGAAGAAATTGACCAGCACACGGTTCGGCTCCATGGCGGCGAAGGGATTGGCCTTAGCGATCGCGGCCAATTCGCCGGGCCGGCGCAGGAAGACGCCCGGCGGCTTGCCGAGCCTTTCCGCCAGCGCGGCGTCGAGGCGGGCGGCGATCTCCTCCTCATCGCCGCCGTCGCGAAAGATCACATTGCCGCTCTGGATGAAGGTCGAGACATCGGCAAAGCCGAGGCCCTCGCACAGGCTCTTCAGCTCGGCCATCGGCAGCTTGCCGGTACCGCCGACATTGATGGCGCGCAGGAGGGCGACGTAGACGGGCATCGGGTAACTCCAATTGCGACCCTAGGAGCCTGAGCCCCCTTCAGGGTTTTCTGGCCGGGTGGGTCAAGCTCACATCTTGCCCGCCACCTTCACCGCGAAGGCATATTCGAAGGCGATCTCCTCCAGGCGCTGGAAGCGGCCGGACTTGCCGCCGTGGCCGGCAGCCATGTTGGTCTTGAGCAGATAGGGGCCGGCGTCGGGGGCCTTTTCGCGCAGTTTGGCGATCCACTTGGTCGGTTCCCAATAGGTCACCCGCGGGTCGGTGAGGCCGGAGAGCGCGAGGATCGGCGGATAGGGTTTTTGCCCGACATTGTCGTAAGGGCTGTAGGCGGCGATCCAGTTGTACTCCTCGAGCGACTCGATCGGATTGCCCCATTCGCCCCATTCCGGCGGGGTGAGCGGCAGGGTGTCGTCGAGCATTGTGTTCAAGACGTCGACGAAGGGCACGGCGGCGATGATGCCGGCGAATTTCTCCGGTGCCATGTTGGCGATCGCGCCCATCAGCATGCCGCCGGCCGAGCCGCCCTCGGCGATGATCCGGTCGTAAGACGTGAAGCCTTGCTTCACCAGATGGTCGGCGGCGGCGATGAAGTCCTTGAAGGTGTTTTCCTTCTTTTCCATCTTGCCGTCTTCGTACCATGCAAAACCCTTGTCCTTGCCGCCGCGGATATGGGCGATGGCATAGACGAAGCCGCGGTCGGCGAGCGACAGGCAATTGGTGTTGAAGCCGGCGGCAATCGAGATGCCGTAGGCACCATAGCCATAGAGCAGGCAGGGGGCGGAGCCGTCGAGGGGCGTATCCTTGCGGTAGAGCAGCGTCACCGGCACGTCGATGCCGTCATGGGACGGCGCAAGCACGCGGCGGGTGACATAGTCGTCGGGATTGTGGCCCGACGGCACTTCCTGGGTCTTCAGGAGAACGCGCTCGCGGGTCGCCATGTTGTAGTCGAACAGCTGGGTGGGCGTCGTCATCGACGAATAGGAGAAGCGGATGACGTCGGTGTCGTATTCGGCAGCACCCTGCAGGCCGAGCGCATAGGCCTCCTCGGCAAAGGCGATCGAATGCTCCTCGCCGCTCAACCGGTCGCGGATCATGATTTCCGGCAGGCCGTTGCGGCGCTGCAGCCAGATGAGATAGCGGGCGAAGGCCATGTGGTTGAGGATCAGGCGGCCCGGAACATGGGCGACCACTTCCTTCCAGTTTTCCTTGCCAGGCGCGGTCACCGGGGCTTCGACGATCTTGAAGTCCTTGGCGTCGCCGTCATTGGTGAGGATGTAGAAGACGTCGCCGCCCTCGGTCAGCGAATATTCGATGCCCTCGACCCGCTCGGCGACCAGCATGGGCTCGGCGGTCAAATCCTTCGTCGAAAGAATGCGGTATTCCGAGGTCTCGTGGTCGTGGATGTCGAGATAGATGAAATCGTCGAGCAGCGAGCCGCCGACGCCCATGAAATAGCCCGGATCCTTCTCCTCGTAGACCAGCCGGTCTTCCGATTGCGGCTGCCCGACCACGTGGTGGAAGACCTTGGACGGGCGGTGGTTCTCGTCCTGCAGCGTATAGAAGAAGCTCCGGCCGTCCGGCGCCCAGGCGCCGCCGCCGCCGGTATTCTCGATCACGTCGGCGAGATCCTCGCCGGTCGAGAGATCGCGGATGCGCAGGGTGAAGTATTCCGAGCCCTTGTCGTCATAACCCCAGAGGCCGAAGGCATGGTCGGGGGTGTGGTCGATGCCGGCGAGACGGAAATAGTCCTTGCCCGTCGCCTCCTTGTCGCCGTCGAGCAGAAGATGGCGCTGGCTCTCGTCCTTGTGGTCGGCGTCGCGGGGAATGCGGAAATAGCGCGGCTGTTCGCCGCCGGTGACGAAGGCGGTGCCATAGGCGAAGGGGCCGTCCTTCATCGGGATCGAACTGTCGTCTTCCTTGATGCGGCCCTTCATCTCGGCGAAGAGCTGTTTCTGCAGCGCCTTCGTGTCGGCCATGGCCGCGTCCATATGGGCGTTCTCGGCCTCCAAATGGCGGCGCAGCTCGGCGTCGAGCAGGGTCGGATCCTTGAACATGGCCTGCCAGTTCTCGGCCCGCATCCAGGCATAGTCGTCGGTGCGGGTGATGCCGTGGCGGGTGTCGGAGACGGGCTTTTTCGGCGCGACGGCGGGCTTCGGCAGATTGGCGAAAACGGACAAGGGGGAGGCCTTCCTTCTTCGAGGAAATCAGAAACGATCCTCCGAGAGATAGAGAGGCCAGGGCATCGGATCAAGCCGCAATCGCGCCGGAGGCGTCAGCGATAGGCGCGCAGGTAGTGGCCTTCGAAATAGCGCTTCAGCCAGTGGAAGAGCTTCATCTTGGGCCCGAGGAAGCTGCGCGTCTCGCTGCGATAGACCAGCATGGCCGTGTCGAGCATGTCGACGATGCAGATCAGTTCGGCCTTGAAGTCGGTTTGCGGCGCCCTGCCCTTCAGCTCCGCGGCGATGTTTTCCGCTGCGGCCTTGGCCTGGAGGTCGGCCTGGTGGGCCTGTTTCGGCAGCCAGTCGGGGCCGGGGAAGCTGCCGCTGTCGCCGACCACCCAGACGCCGTCGCGATCCTTGACCCGGCATTTCTCGTCCGCGGCGATCATGCCGCCGGGCGAGAGCGGCAGGTCGGCATTGGCGAGCCAGGCGGGGCCGGTCAGCCCCGGCATGAAGAGGATGAGGTCGGCGCAGAACTCGCCGCCCTCGGTGACCACCTTGTCGGCTTCGAGCCGGACCATCTTGTGGCCGAGCCTCGTCTCGATGCCGCGCTTAGTCATTTCCTGCAACAAACCGTCGACCGCCTTGTCGCCGAGGCGCTGTCCGGGCCTCGGCGACGGATTGAAGAAGGCCAGCTTGAAGCGCTCGCGCCGGCCCTGCCGGCGCAAGAGGCTATCGATGATGAAGAGGAATTCGAACATCGGCCCGCCGCGCACGGCGCCCTGTTCGTTGGGGTTGGTGGCAAAACCGACGGCGATCGTGCCGCCCGCCATGCCCTCAAGCCGGCGGGCGATCTCCTCGCCAACGGCAATGCCCTCGCACGGCACCAGCGCATGTTCGATACCAGGCAGCTTGCGGATGAAGCGTGCGCCGGTGGCGATCACCAGCTGGTCGTTGCGAAACTCGCCGGCATCCGTCAGCACCACCCGGCCGTCGGCGGAAAGCCCGGTGACAGACGCCATGATGTGGCGCACGCGATGTTCCGTGAAGAAATTCGACAGCGGGATCTTCAGCTCGGATCCCTTGCGGAGGCCAGCGGGCAGCCAGATCGAGCTCGGCAGGTAATGCAGCTCGTCGCGTGGCGAGATCGCCGTGATTTCATCCTCGACGCCGTTACGGCGCAGTTCACGGATGGTGGTGAGCGCCCCGAAACCGGAGCCGAGAACGGTGATATTGGCCATGGCGGCCTCCAGCGAAATATCGTTTCTTCATATATATGAATATTTCACTGTTCTGGGAAGAGGCGCTTCGCCGCAGGTGCGGGAGAAGGGAAGGTGCAGGCGGCGGCTCCTCTTCTCCCCAGCGGGGAGAAGGTGGCGCGTAGCGCCGGATGAGGGGGGCGAAGCCCATTGAACACCGCGCACTCGGCCCCCTCATCGCCTCTCATTCGCTCGGCACTTCTCCACGCTGGGGAGAAGAGGTGCGCGACCGACGCCGTGACACCCGGCAATCGTATTGTAAGGGAACGTCGGCAGACGGAGCGTCAGCCGACCCGCGTGCCGCGTGCCCAGTCCATGTAGAGTTCCAGCGCCTTACGGGCGACCGGGCCTTCCTGCAGTTCGCGGCTGTCGAGCCTGTTGACCGGGGCGACCTTGGAATAGTTGCCCGAGGTGAAGATTTCGTCGGCGTCCATGAAGTCCTCGATCGACAGCGTGACTTCGCGCACTTCGTGGCCCGCCTCGCGCAGAAGCCCGATGACGCGGGCGCGGGTGATGCCGGCGAGGAAGGTGCGGTTGGCGGCGGGCGTGAAGACCACGCCGTCCTTGACCAGGAAGACGTTGGAGGAGGCCGTTTCGACGATGTTGCCGTTCATGTCGCGCACCAGCGCATTGTCGAAGCCGCGGGCGCGCGCCTCGACGATCATGCGGCCGGAATTGGGATAGAGGCTGCCGGTCTTGGCGTCGGTCATGGCGCATTCCGGCGTCGGGCGGCGATAGGGCGACAGCGTCAGCGAATGCGGCTGGGCCGTGTGCATCGGCGCCTCGAACAGGCAGAGCGCGAAGCGGGTCGATTCAGGATCGGCGGCGACGACGGAGCCGGGCATGCCGTGTTCGGCCCAGTACATCGGCTTGATATAGATCGCCGTCTTGCCGTCGAATTTCTTCACACCTTCCCAGGCGAGGCGCTCGATCTCCTCGGCCGAAACGGTCGCCTTCATGCCCATGCTCACCGCCGAGCGGTTGACGCGGCGGCAGTGGGCGTCGAGATCCGGGGCGATGCCGTCGAACCAGCGCGCGCCGTCGAACACGGTCGAGCCCAGCCACATGGCATGCGAGACGGGACCGATCAGCGGCGGATTGCCGGAAACCCATTCTCCATCGACATAGGTCCAGGTGGTGGTGCGGGCGGAAGTATCGACAGCCATTGGTTCGTCCTCGTTTCTTGTCTTTCGCTCCCTCCGCTTTATCCGGAAAAAGCAGCACTGGGGTGAATAAATCGATCAAAAATAGTCATGCCCCAATCCTTGCCCGCTGCGCTAGGTTTCGCCGGGACGCGCCCCGAGGAGACGACCGATGAGAGCCGTGTATTACGAAGCCTTCGAGAAGACGCCGGAGATCCGGGTCGTACCCGATCCGACACCGTCGGAAAACGGCGTGGTCGTCAAGGTCGAGGCGAGCGGGCTCTGCCGCAGCGACTGGCACGGCTGGATGGGCCATGATGCGGACATCCGCCTGCCGCATGTGCCGGGTCACGAACTCGCCGGCGTGATCGCGGCCATCGGCCGCGGGGTGATGCGCTACAAGGTCGGCGACCGGGTGACCGTGCCTTTCGTCTCCGGCTGCGGCCGCTGCGGCGAATGCCGCTCCGGCAACCAGCAGGTCTGCGAGGCGCAGTTCCAGCCGGGCTTCACCCATTGGGGCTCGTTCGCCGAATATGTGGCGATCGACTATGCCGACCAGAACCTCGTCCACCTGCCCGACGAGATGGATTTCGCCACCGCCGCCAGCCTCGGCTGCCGCTTCGCCACCTCGTTCCGGGCGATCGTCGACCAGGCGCGCGTGCGCGGCGGCGAATGGGTGGCGGTGCACGGCTGCGGCGGCGTCGGGCTGTCGGCAATCATGATCGCCGCAGCGCTCGGCGCCCATCCGATCGCCATCGACATCTCCGAGGAGAAGCTCGCCTTCGCCCGCAAGCTCGGCGCGGTCGCCGCGATCAACGCCCGCGACACCGACGACGTCGCCGCTGCCGTGCGCGATATCACCAAAGGCGGCGCGCATGCCTCGATCGACGCGCTCGGCTCGCCCGTCACCTGCTTCAACTCGATCAAGAACCTCCGCCGCCGCGGCCGCCATGTGCAGGTCGGGCTGATGCTTGGCGATCATGCGACGCCGCAAATCCCGATGGCGCAGGTGATCGGCCACGAGCTGGAGATCTACGGCAGCCACGGCATGCAGGCCTGGCGCTATGACGCCATGCTGTCGATGATGGCCGCCGGCAAGCTCGACCCGAAACGGCTGATCGGGCGGGAGATCTCGCTGGATGAGGCCGTGCCGGCACTGGTGGCGATGGACCGGGCGACGGATATCGGGATCAGCGTGATCACGCGGTTTTGAGGGGGCCAGGGATCCGGATCTCCCAGTCAACCGGAAAAGCCCGCGGGGCAAACCGGGGCCAGTCACACGCCCCACCTCTCCCCTTGTGGGAGAGGTTACAAAATCACGATCTTGGCGGAGCCAAGTCGTAGATTTTGTTGGTGAGGGGGAAGGAATCCGTTCGCGAACACCACGTATCCCCCTCACCTGCAACTTCTAGCACTTAGCTGACGCTAAGATGCTGAAATTGCTTCCTCTCCCACAAGGAGAGAGGAAAGTCCTCACGCCACCTGCATCGCCCCTGGTCCCGGGATTGCGCCGGGAGGGCATTTGCCAAGGATGATCATGCCGAGGACCTCGTCCTTGGTGACATCCTGCGTCCGCGCCTGGCCGACCACCTTGCCGTTCTTCATGACGAAGACGCGGTCGGCGAGGTCGAAGACGTCGTGGATGTCGTGGCTGATGAGGAAGATGCCGATGCCTTCGCGCTTCAGCTGCTGGATCAGTTCGCCGACCTGGGCGGTTTCCTGGGGCCCAAGGGCTGCCGTCGGCTCGTCCATGATCAGGATGCGGGCATCGAACAGGATAGCGCGGGCGATCGCCACCGACTGGCGCTGGCCGCCGGAAAGCGCCTTCACCGGCTCCTTGAAACGGCGGAAGTTGGGGTTGAGGCGGCCCATGACCTCGCGGGCCTTGGCCTCCATCGCCACGTCGTCGAGCGTGCCCCAGGGGGTCCTGAGTTCTCGGCCGAGATAGAGGTTGGCGGCGGCGTCGACATTGTCGGCGACGGCGAGCGTCTGGTAGATCGTCTCGATGCCGTATTTCTTGGCGTCGCGCGGATTGGCGATGTCGGCCGGTGCGCCGTCGATCAGGATCTCGCCGGCGTCGCGGCGATAGGCGCCCGACAGGATCTTGATCAGCGTCGACTTGCCGGCGCCGTTATGGCCGAGCAGGGCCACGACCTCGCCGGGATAGAGATCGACCGAGGCGTTCTCGACCGCATGGATGCCGCCGAACGAGATGGAAACATTGTGCATTTCCACGAGCGGAGTGCGTTTGTCAGTCATGATGAAATCCTCTTATCTCGCCCGCGCGCGGTAGATCGTGTCGAGCCAGACGGCGACGACGAGAACGACGCCGACGACGATGCGCTGGAACGGCGTGTCGATGCCGACCAGGACCATGCCCGACTGCAGCGACTGCATGACGAGCGCGCCGAGCATGGCGCCGGCGACCGTGCCCATGCCGCCCGAGAGCGAGGTGCCGCCGATGACGGCCGCGGCGATGGTGTAGAGTTCGTCGAGTTCGCCCTGCGCATTGGTCGCGGCATTGAGGCGAGCGGTGGAGATTGCGGCGGCGATGGCGCACAGCATGCCCATCAGCGCGAAGATCTTGACGGTGACCCAGCGGGTCTTGATGCCGGCAAGCTCGGCGGCTTCCGGATTGCCGCCGATGGCGAAGACGTAGCGGCCGAAGCGCAGGCGGGTCGAAATGAAGGTCATGACGATGCCGACGCCGATGGCGATCAGCACCGGAATGGCGATGCCGTGCGAGATGAACAGGCCGCCGTCGGGCCAGGCGATGCCGTTGGCATCGGCGAACTTGCGGGCGATCGCCACCGGCCAGGGATAGTTGTTGAAGACATAGACGGTCGCCAGGACCAGGAAGCAGCTGACGCCGGTGAGGAAATATTCGGCCCAGAGCGGGCGCAGCGGAAAGCCGAAGCGGCGGCGCTGCTTGCGCGAATTGACCAGCGTCGCGACGATGGCGAGGCAGGCGATGACGCCGACGATCCAGCTGGCGGTCGCGCCGATCGAGCCGTCGGTGCCGCCGCCCATCAGGCGGAAGGTGGCATCCATCGGGGCGACCGTGCGGCCCGAGGTGACGAACCATGTGGCGCCGCGCCAGACCAGCAGTCCGCCGAGCGTGACGATGAAGGACGGCACGTTGAGAAAAGCGATTATGACGCCGTGCAGCGCGCCGATCGACGCGCCGAGGATCAGGCCGGCGGCAAGCGCGATGACCCAGGTCAGCGGATGGTCGAAGCCGAGGATCTGCGGCAGGAGTTCGGCCTGCAGCACGCCCATGAACATGCCGACGAAACCGAGCACCGAACCGACCGAGAGGTCGATGTTGCGGGTGACGATGACCAGCACCATGCCGGTCGCCATGACGGCGACGGAGGCGGTCTGCACCGACAGGTTCCACAGGTTGCGCGGGGTCAGGAACAGACCGCCGGAAATGATGTTGAAGCCGATCCAAATGATCAGCATGGCGCCGATCATGCCGAGCAGGCGGGTGTCGATCTCGGTGGCGCGGAAAAAGCGCTTCACCGGGTTTTCGCCCGCGCCGGCGCGCGCGGCCTGCGTGGTATTCGTGATATCGGCCATGCCGTGCCGTTCTCCCACTTTTCGTAATCCCTTGCGATGGCGCGCCGCCGCAGGTCATGCGGCAATGGCGGCCGGGCCTCCCTCCGATCCGAAGAGACGCCGCGACCCTCTCCGGGTCGCGACGCTTCAAAGGTTCATGAGGCCGTCAGGTCAGGCCCGTGTCAATTGCAGGCTGCGACGGAACCCGCGGTGACACCCTGGCAGGCGGCTTCCTTGGTGATCCAGCCGGCGTCGATGACGACGTTCAGGTTGTCCTTGGTGATCGGCAGCGGTGCGAGGAAGACCGACTGCATTTCGACGCCCTTCGGACCGCCGGCAAAGGTGGTCACGCCTTCGATCTCGTTCAGCTTCTTGCCGCCGGCGAGTTCGACGGCGATTTCGGCTGCACGCTTGCCGAGTTCACGGCTGTCCTTCCAGACCGATACGGTCTGGGTGCCGAGTGCCACGCGGTTGAGCGCCGCGAAGTCGGCATCCTGGCCGGAGACAGGAACCGAACCGGCAAGGCCCTGGGCCGTCAGCGCCGCGACCACGCCGCCGGCGGTGCCGTCGTTCGAGGCGACGACCGCGTCGACCTTGTTGTCGTTGGCGGTCAGGAACTGCTCCATGTTCTTCTGGGCATTTTCCGGCTTCCAGCCATCGGTATAGGCTTCGCCGACATTCTTGATCTTGCCGGCGTCGACGGCTTCTTTGAGCACTTCCATCTGGCCGGCGAACAGGAAGTCCGCGTTCGGGTCAGAGGACGAGCCCTTGATGAAGACGTAGTTGCCTTCCGGCTTGGCCTTGAACACTTCGCGGGCCTGCATGCGGCCGACTTCCTTGTTGTCGAAGGTGATGTAGAACGCGGCCGGGTTTTCGATCAACCGGTCGTAGCCGACGACCGGAATGCCTTCGGCAGCAGCCTTTTCAACAGCCGGTCCGATCGCGTCGGAATCCTGGGCCAGAACGATGATGGCATTGGCGCCCTGGGCGATCAGGCTCTCGACGTCGGTCAGCTGCTTGGCGGCGGAGGACTGGGCGTCGGCGGAAATATACTTGTCGCCGGAGGCCTCGAGCGCCTTCTTGATGGCGGCTTCGTCGGTCTTCCAGCGCTCTTCCTGGAAATTCGACCAGGACACGCCGACCACGAGGTCCTTGGCGTTGGCGACGGTATGCAGGCTGGTGATGACGGCGGCGCACGCCATCAGCTTCAAGACGGATTTCATAAAAGCCTCCCTTTGAAAGACGCGGCACGCCGGCGAACCTCCCGTTCACCCCCTAAAGCGGCCCGTCGAAGAATACTGTCTTGCCCCGACCGAGTGGCCGATGGTTTTTCTCGACAGTCGAGAAAATAAATGTCAGAAGAATCCGGGGCTGTCAACATGGCTCCTCATGGCTTGCAAACCTGCCGATCCGGTGATCTTTGTGAAGGGCATATCGAGAAGGACCACGATGAACGGACGCCTGCCATGCTGACGAAATCGAGCACCGAAATGGTGCGTCAGCAAAACAGCGCACTGGTGCTGTCCGCCCTTCGCCGCCAGGGATCCCTTGCCCATACCGACATCGCCGCCGCCACCGGCCTTGCCTCGGCCACCGTCTCGGCGATCACCGCCGAGCTGGAGCGTATCGGCGCGCTGGAGCGGCACGAGCAGCCGGCGACCGGCGGGCGCGGCCGGCCCCGCGTGCTGTTCGGGCGCAGGCGCGATTTCAGCTATCTGATCGCCGCGCGCATCTCGTCCGACAGCGTTCAATATTCGCTGGCCGATTATACCGGCACGCTGATCGACCGGTTCGAGGAGCCGCGCGACCATGCAGCGGGTTCGGGCCAGGGCTTCATCGCAGGTTTTCGCGAGGCGCTGACGCGTATGGCGAGCCGCTCGCGGCTTTCGCCCGAGCGCATCGCCGCCGTGTCGATCAGTTCCAAGGGCATGGTCGATGCCGGCGGATCGCGGCTCCTCTGGTCACCGGTGTTCGGCCGCGAAGAGATCGATTTCTCCACCGCGCTTGCCGTCTCGCCGCAGACCCGCATCCGCCTCAACAACGAGACGCTGCTGGTCGCCCATGCGCTGGGGCTTCGCGCCGACAAGGATGAGGACCGGCCGTTCCATGCGCTCGCCACCCTGTCGCTCGGCCATTCGATCGGGCTCGGCATCGCAAGGCGCGGGCATTCGGGCGAGTTGGAGGTCAGCGCGCCGAACTTCGGCCATATGCTCAACGCCTCCGACGGCAAGCTCTGCCGCTGCGGCTCGATCGGCTGCGTCGAGGCCTCGGCCGGCTTCTACGGCATCCTCCGGACCGCCTTCGAAGTCCCGCCCGACACGATCCCGGCGAAGTTCGTGCCGCTCGCCGAAATGGACAAGATCGCCAACCGCGCCCGCCAGGGTCACCGCATGTCGGAATATGCCTTCCGCCAGGCGGGTCTGGCGCTCGGCCAGGGGCTTTCCCGCGTGCTCAGCCTCTACGAGAACATGCCGATCGTCATCACCGGCCACGGCACGCGCTATATCGATCTCCTGCGCCGCGGCCTCGACGAAGGGCTGTCGCAATCGCTGCATGTCCGCATCTACGGCGCGCCTGATATCACCATCGTGCCGGAAGAGGCGACGCTGGTGTTCGAGGGCCATCTCGACCGGGCGCTGACCGAGATCGACCATGATGTCGCGGGCCTCAGGGCCGAAGAGGCGCAGGCGCGCTGAGGGTGCTGGACGTGAGAGCAGATGGGGTTTGCTTGCTCAGTCACATGGGTCGATCGGCTTCATTCCCACGCTCGCGCGTCGTCGCCTCCTGCAGTTCTTTCCAGAGCAGATAATAGAACGGATTGCCCGTTGTCTCCCACCATTGCGGGCTTGAAGCATTGAAAAGAAGCGCGGTTCCCAAAGACGCGAGGATCGAGAAGAAGACGAAGATCAAGGCGAAGGTGTTGGCCATGAAAGCCGATAAGAGAAGTGCGCCGACAGCTCCATTTTCTTGCTCGAACACGACCTCGAAGACGTAGCCCAATAGGCAGAGTGCTGCAAAGGACAATATGAGGATCGGCACGGCCAAGAAGGTTTGTCTTTTCGTCAGCATCGCGCCTTCCCATTGCGCGCCAATTTTCGCGCAGTGATTGAATCCAATTCACGTTCACTATTTGAATTCTGCCACTGATTCACGGGGCCATGCAACTATCCGAGCCGAAGGGCGCCCTTGCCGCGCCGCCGCCCGCGTCCTATCACTGCGATGCAGTCGATCGAGGGAGGAGCGATGTCCACCGCAGCTTATGTCTTTGACGCCTACGGCACGTTGTTCGACGTGCATGCCGCGGTACGCCGCCATGCCGAGCGGGCGGGGCCGGAGCACCAGCGCTTTTCGGATATGTGGCGGGCCAAGCAGCTCGAATATTCCTGGGTGCGCACTCTGATGGGCAGCTATCGCGACTTCTGGCAGCTGACCGAACAAGCGCTCGACTACACGCTCGCCCGCTTCCCCAGCGTCGACCGGAGCCTGCGCCCCGACTTGCTTTCCGCCTACTGGACGCTCGACTGCTATCCGGAAGTGCCGGCCGTGCTGAAGGAGCTGAAGAGCCGCGGCGCGAAGCTCGCCATCCTCTCCAACGGCTCGCCGGACATGCTGAAGGCGGCGGTGAAGAATGCGGCGCTCGACGTGATCCTCGACGACGTGTTTTCCGTCGACGCGATCCGCGCCTACAAGACCGCGCCGCAAGTCTACGACATGGTGACGACCGCCTATCGTCTCTATCCGGATGCGGTGTCCTTCCAGTCGTCTAACCGCTGGGACGTGGCCGGAGCGCAGAAATTCGGCTTCCGTACGGTGTGGATCAACCGCCTCGACCTGCCGGACGAATATGGCGACCACGGGCCGGACCTGATCCTGCGCAGTCTCGAAAGTCTCTGAGGAAGGAAGTCCCCATGGCCTGGTCGGCGACGCAATATCTGAAATTCGAGGAAGAGCGGACGCGGCCGGCGCGGGATCTCCTGGCGCAGGTGCCGCTTCGAACCGCAGGGCGCGCCTATGATCTCGGCTGCGGGCCGGGCAATTCGACCGAATTGCTGATCGAGCGCTTCGGCACGGGGGCGGTCACCGGCCTCGACAGCGATGCCGACATGCTGGATAAGGCGCGGGCACGCCTGCCGGGCACGCCCTTCGTTCAGGCCGATCTTTCCACCTGGCGGCCGGAGGCGCCCGCCGATCTGCTCTATGCCAATGCGGTGCTTCAATGGCTGCCGGATCATCTGTCGCTGATGGAGAGCCTGATCGGCCATCTGGCGCCGGGCGGGGTGCTGGCCGTGCAGATGCCCGACAATCTCGACGAGCCGACGCATCTCCTTATGGAGGAGACCGGGGCGGCCGGTCCCTGGGCGCCGGCCTTTGCCGGCGGTAGGCTGCGACGCCCGCGCCTCCCCTCGCCCGCCGCCTATCTCGAACGCTTGTCGCCGAAGGCCGCGCGCGTCGATGTCTGGCACACGGTCTACTACCATCCGATGGCCAATGCCGAGGCGATCGTCGAATGGGTGAAGGGCACCGGCCTTCGCCCCTATCTCGACGGCGCGGGCGATGAGCATGCGCCGGCCTTCCTGACCGACTACACCACCCGCATCAAAAGAGCCTATCCGCCGATGGCCGACGGGCGGGTGTTGCTTAAGTTTCGGCGTCTGTTTGTCGTGGCGGTGAAGGCGTAACTTCGCTAGAAGGCAATCCCGACCCATGATGGCGCGCCGACGCCAACCGAATTTTTGAAAGCTTCTGCCGATGAGCACCCTTTGGACAAAGCCCGTCACCCTCGCGCTCGGCGAAGAGGGCGAGGACGTGACGATCGACAGCACCGAAGCCGCCTCCTGGGCGATGATCGAGGACTGGCCGACCGAGGACGGCCCGGCGCTCGACAAGGCGCTGCTCGTCTGCATGGACGTGGTGGCCGGCAAGAAGAAGGACGAGGATGCGCGCAAGGCTTTCATCGCCGCCGCGATCGAGGCCGGGATCGTCATCCGCGACTGAGGGTGGGGCCGCCAGCCCGCGCACCACGACCCGTCCGGCAAGGCCCGCTGCCCGTCAGTCGTCCGTCTGCTTCGCCCGCCCGGCCCTTTTAGCATCCGGCAGCCCGTCATGGTCGCCGATTTTTCGCTCCGGCCAGTCGTGCCACCAGTCGCGACGCTTCGTCTCGAGGTCGCGGTTCTTCGGATAGTAGATGCGGTTTTCCGGTTTGGCCGTCTCGCCGACCACCAGCAGCGTCACCTCTTCCTCCGTATTGTTGAGAAAGCTGTGGCACTGGCCGGTGCCGGCCGGGAAGCCGACGGCATCGCCGGGTTTCAGCCGATGCAGTTCGCCGTCGAGCCAGACATCGGGCGTGCCGGTCAGCACATAGACGAACTCCTCCTCGGCGCTTTCGGCATGGGGATAGGAGGTGCGGCGGCCGGGCGGCAGGCGCTCGTGATGGATGCCGAGCCGGGTCAGGCCGAAATGGCGAGCCAGCGGCGCGCCGATCGCCATCAGTTCGTCGTCACCGTCGTAATGCCCATCGTCCGGCCCCTCGACCTCGCGCCAATGGGCAATGCAGGCCGGCCGTTCTTGCTTCGTCATACCCATGTCTCCCGTTTCGGGTTCAACCTTCAAAGCTTCGGCCAGGTGTCCGACAGGCGGTAGCCGGCGGGCCAGGGATCGTCCGGATCGAGCATCAGCTGCTGGGTACCGGTGATCCAGGCGCGGCCGGAAATGGTCGGCACGATCGCCGCCCGGCCGCCGATTTCGGTTTCCGCCTCGATGGCGCAGTGGAATTCCGAGCCCATGATCGAGCGGCCGACGAAGCGGTCGCCGACCTTCAGCTCGCCGCGGGCATGGAGCACGGCCATGCGGGCCGAACAGCCGGTGCCGGTCGGCGAGCGGTCGATCTTGCCGGGCTTGATGGCCACCGCATTGGCACCGGTCGCCACGCCGTTTTCCATCACCACCGGCGCGGTGATCTGACAGAACGAGATGTGGTTCCAGTTGCGATCGGGATCAGGATGGGAAAAGCCGAGCTGCCGGTTGGCGGCGTCGGTGATCTTCATGCCCATCACCGCAATGTCGCGCGCCTCGTCGGGAGCGATGGAAAAGCCGAGCGCCCGGCCGTCGGCAATGACGAAGCTGTCGCCGCCGAAGGCGGTGTCTACGGTGAGCGTGCCCACTCCTTCCACCTCGATCACGGCGCCGAGCCTGTCGGCGAAGGACGGCAGGTTGCGCACCGTGATGCGCTCGGCCTTGCCGTTGCGGCACTGGGCGGTCACCTCCACCACGCCGCCCGGCGCCTCGAGCACCAGCTTCGTCACCGGCTCGGTCATCGGCAGGATGTCTGAGTCGAGCAGCACGGTGGCGACGCAGATGGAATTGGAGCCGGACATGGGCGGCGTGTCTTCCGGCTCCATGATGATCCAGCCCATCTGGGCGCGCGGATCCTTCGGGGGCACCAGCAGGTTCACATGGCGAAAGACGCCGCCGCGCGGCTCGTTCAGCACGAAATTGCGCAAGGTCTGGTCGCTGGCGATGAAGCGCGACTGCTCCCATAGGGTTTCGCCCGGCGGGGGTGCGACGCCGCCGACGATGACGTCGCCCACCTCCCCTTCGGCATGGCAATTGACGACATGGATGACCTTGGAGCTGCGCATGGGTGCCTCGTTTTTGCGAGGCCACGCTAGCAGCCAGGGCGGGCGGCGGCAATCGACCGGCGTGACGATCCGCCGGCTTGAAGCGGACGGCAAAAGGGTCATGTTAGAGGGGTATCGATCGCGGACGCGGCCTCGGGGCCCCGCCGCCGCGCCCGCGCAGAAAAGGAGTTCTCCCCATGAAATATGTCACCGCCAACGGCGCGCATATCCCGGCGCTCGGCTTCGGCACCTTCCGCATGCCCGGCGCCGACGTGCTGAGGATCCTGCCGCTCGCGCTGAAGACCGGCTTTCGCCATATCGACACCGCGCAGATCTACGGCAACGAGGCGGCGGTCGGCGAGGCGATCGCCCGCTCAGGACTCGCGCGCGGCGACATTTTCCTCACCACCAAGGTGTGGGTCGACAAGTTTTCCCGGCGCGACATGGGACCCTCGGTCGACGAGAGCCTGAAGAAGCTGGATGCCGACCATGTCGACCTGCTGCTCCTGCACTGGCCGCAAAGCCCGGTGCCGCTTGCAGAGCAGATCGACGGCCTGAACGCGCTGGTCGATGCCGGCAAGGTGCGCCATATCGGCGTGTCGAACTATAATTGCGCGCTGATGGGCGAGGCCGTGCGACTGTCGAAGGCGCCGATCGTCACCAACCAGATCGAATACCACCCCTATCTCGACCAGACGGCCGTGCTCTCCGCCGCCCGCTCCTACGGCATGTCGGTGACCGCCTATTACGCCATGGCCGACGGCCGCGTGCCGAAGGACGAACTCTTGCAGGACATCGGCGCCCGCCACGGCAAGACTGCGGCCCAGGTGACGCTGCGCTGGCTGATCCAGCAGCAGAGCGTGGCGGCGCTCACCAAGACCGCGACCGAAAGCCGGCTCGCGGAAAATTTTGCCGTCTTCGACTTCTCGCTCGACGCCGAGGAAATGGACGCGATTTCGGGCCTCGCCCGGCCGGACGGACGGATCGTCAATCCGGGGCATCTGGCGCCGGCGTGGGATTGAGGGGGGGACGCAGAGGAGTTGCAGCCCTTGATTGTAGTGGCGAAGGCTGCCAATCTCATGCTTCCAGCAGGAGACGCCGATGGCCGACTACAAACCAAAGCCGAATGCCGGGCAGGACCCGGACGACGCGCCAGACCTCAGCCAGACGCCGTGGCGGGAGAAGCTGGGCGCGGCGGTGGCGCGGGTTGGGCCGGAGGAACGGTCAGGAGCGCCGGATCGGGCCGAACGGTGAAGTAAGGGAGGCACGAGAAGGAGCAGATGTTTGGCCTCATCGCTCAGTAACATACCCCGCATATGATACTCCATGTCGTAGTATGCTGAGAAAAACGCGGAGGAGCGATGACAGCAAAGACGAAATCTGAAAGACTTCGGCGCCTCTTGTCGCATGGATATTTTGCTCCGGAGTTGCCGCCATGCTTCGTGTCACACGACCTAGCAAAATATCGAAAGTCGATTCTCGATGGCATCGACGCTATGCCGCCTGTGAAGGGCAAGCCCGCGTTTTACAATTATATCTCAGAGCCGAGCTGGTTCTATTTTCCCCGGTTCGGAAAAGATGACCGCCGTCATGGCGTACCCAACCCAATTGCGTATTTGCTGCTGTCTCGGGCAGTTGCCGACAACTATATTAGATTGCGGACTGCGGCCAAAAACTCCGGGATATCCTCGTCGCCACCGATATTCGACTGGAACGGTCCGCGTGCCCTAGTTCGGCCTAGTATCGATTTGCGCGACGACTTTCGAGTAGATTTGTCATCGAGGCGAGAGGAGTACGTCAGCGCCGACATCCGCGCCTTCTTTCACTCAATTTACACCCACGCAATCCCTTGGGCTATTCACGGCAAGGCATTCGCCAAGCGCAATCGCGGTCCGCAGCATTTTGGAAATCTTATCGACCTGCTGTGCCGCAATGGACAAGACGGCCAGACGATCGGCCTGCCCGTAGGTCCGGACTGTTCACGCCTGATCGCTGAAGTTCTCGCATCCGCCATAGACGCCGATTTGCGAGCTAAGGTAGGAACAGGACCGCGGGATGCATCGCGCTATATTGACGACTATACTATAAGTAGCGGTGCCGACCACTCAGGAAAGAACCTCATCGCTGCTCTTCGCCAAGCTGCTGCACAGTATGAGCTTGAGCTGAACAACGACAAGTCGGCAGTTGTGCCGACCTCGAGCCGGCAAGATAATGGCTGGAAGCAAGAAGTACGGTCTTATGTGCCTCGCGGCGCAAGTGACGATGCGGAGTTTCAACACTTCTTCTATCGAGTCGGTCGCATTTGCGACGCACACCCTGACACCAATATTGAGAAGTATGCTTTCCAGAATGCACGCGCGGCATTCGTTTCTGCGAGCAATTGGCCTAAGGTCCAGAGCCACCTGATCGCGGCGTACCGACGTAACGCCAGCCTCGTCGCGTTTCTTGTTGAGATCACACTGCTTCGCCAGGCCGAGCGCAAGGATGTAGAAAAATCAAAGCTGACCGAATTCCTGGAACATCGGTTGCCCGTGCTTGCCCGTGAGAACCGGACCGGGGAGATCATTTGGTTTTTGTTTCTTGCAGTCCGCTTGCGCATTCCCCTGTCGAGGGCGAGTGTTGCGCCCCTCACCGAGATCGATAATTCGATGGTCGCCTTGCTTACAACATTGTGTGTCAAGCTTCGCCTCGTCGGGGGAACTATCAATTTCACCAATTGGAATGATGCGCTTTCCAGAGACGGCCTTCGCAGCGGCATGTGGCTGTACGCTTACGAGAGCGTTGGGCTCGGCATCAATCCTGAAAAATCTACAGAGTTCATTGAGGCAGACCCCTATTTTGCGCTGTTGCACGCAAAGAAGATTCGCTTTCTCTCGATCGCTACCGGGTTCACATCGATTAACGCCACGCTCCGCTCGCTACGAGGTGACAATGTCCGGCTCCAGCGCGTTCACGACGATTTCTTTGATGATTTCACTTTCGAGTTGGAGGAACTCGATGATGTTTCTGATTATGAAATCGAAGATGAAACTTACTAGGTGCTATTAGCTGGCATCTAGCTCCGACCTGAACAGGCGACTAGTTTTCAGATCAAATATAAGTCTATCAGAGGATCAAAATGGGGCGCAAAGCAGAATTTGGATTTCGCCGAATGCTTCGCTGCCCTCCCTCCCCTCACCCCAACAAAAAACCGCCGGATCGCTCCGGCGGTTTCTTCAAATCCAACCTTCCGCCCGTCTCAGACGAACTGGCTCAAGCCCGGGACCGAGGCGACGACTTCGTCGACGACTTCGTCGCCGGCATATTCGCGGGCGGCTGCCATGGTTTCCTTGGCGAGCTTGGAGATTTCGCCCATGCCGAGGCCCTGGGCCATCAGCTGCTGGCCGAGGCCCATGATGCCGCCGCCGCCGAGCGCGCTCATCAGGCCGCCGAGCAGGCCCTTGCCTTCGCCTTCGCCATTGTACTTAGCGACGAGGTCGAGCGCGCCTGGCACGGATTCGATCATCTTGGCGACCGGGCCGTCGGCCGCTTCGCGCTGCAGGAAGCCCAGCATCATGCCGACGGACTTTTCAGCGAGGGCCGGTTCGATGCCGACCTTGTCGGCGATGCGGGTTACGAGTTCGTTCATGAGGAGCCTCCTGGCGTGAAATTGACGTTAACGTCAACGTAATTCAAGTTTTTACCGAACTCAAGCGGCCAAGGCCGCCGCCGGCCGAATTTGTCCGCGGCCGAAGGGTCCAAGCCCGGTGCCGGCCGCGCAGCCGCGCGGGCTGTTGTCGATGTTTCACACTATCCTTATAACAGCAAGGTGACGATTCAGGGAATGACGGGGCGCGCGCAATTTGCCGATCGGCCCGGTCGCCGAAACATTAGACGGGAACGAGGCGCATGCTCGAAGACGGAAAGCTCTATATCGGCACCAGCCGCAATCCCGACGACAGCCTCAACAAGGGCGAATATCTCGACCTCAAATACGGCAACCGCCACGGCATCGTTACCGGCGCCACCGGCACCGGCAAGACGGTGACGCTGCAGGTGCTCGCCGAGAGCTTTTCCAATGCCGGCGTGCCGGTGTTCTGCGCCGACATCAAGGGCGATCTCTCCGGCATCGCCGCGATGGGCCAGCCGAAGGACTGGGTCGACCAGCGCGCCAAGCAGATCGGCTTTGACGATTTCGCCTATCAGGAATTCCCGGTGATCTTCTGGGATCTCTACGGCGAGCAGGGCCACCGCGTGCGCACCACCGTCGCCGAGATGGGCCCGCTTTTGCTGTCGCGGCTGATGGATGCGTCGGAGGCGCAGGAAGGCGTCTTGAACATCGCCTTCAAGATCGCCGACCAGGGCGGCCTGCCGCTGCTCGATCTCAAGGACCTGCAGGCGCTGCTGAACTACATGGGCGAACATGCGGGCGAGCTGTCCAACCAGTTCGGCCTCATCTCCAAGTCCTCGGTCGGTTCGCTGCAGCGCGGGCTGCTGGTGCTGGAACAGCAGGGTGCGGAACACTTCTTCGGCGAACCGGCGCTCGCCGTCACCGACATCATGCGCACCACCAATGACGGGCGCGGGGCGATCTCGGTGCTGGCCGCCGACAAGCTGATGATGAACCCGCGGCTCTATTCGACCTTCCTTCTGTGGCTGCTGTCGGAACTGTTCGAGGAACTGCCGGAGGTGGGCGATCCGGACAAGCCGAAGCTGGTCTTCTTCTTCGACGAGGCGCATCTCCTGTTCAACGACGCGCCAAAAGTGCTGATCGAGCGCATCGAGCAGGTCGTGCGCCTCATCCGCTCCAAGGGCGTCGGCGTCTATTTCGTCACGCAGAACCCGCTCGACGTGCCCGACACCGTGCTGGCGCAGATGGGCAACCGCATCCAGCATGCGCTCCGCGCCTATACGCCGCGCGAGCAGAAGGCGGTGAAGACGGCGGCGACGACCTTCCGCCCCAATCCGGCCTTCGACTGCGAGACCGCGATCACCATGCTCGGCACCGGCGAGGCGCTGGTTTCGACGCTGCAGGCGAAGGGCATTCCCTCGGTCGTCGAGCGCACGCTGGTGCGCCCGCCGGCGAGCCGCCCCGGCCCGATCAGCGAGGCCGAGCGCCGCGCGGTGATCAATGTGAGCCCGGTCGCCGGGGTCTACGACAAGGACCTCGACCGGGAATCGGCCTATGAGATCCTGGCGGCCCGCGAGCAGAAGGCGGCTGAGGCAGAAGCCGCAAAGCGCGCCGAAGAGGAGCGCGAGGCGCGCGGCGAGGAAAAGGATTCGGCCGCCGGCCGCTGGTCGCTGCCGGGCTTCGGCGACAGGGAAGAGGACGACGACCGCCGCACGAACAAGACCACCACCCGCCGGACCTCGGGCTATCAGCGCGAAACGGTGATCGAGGCGGCGATGAAGAGTGCCGCCCGCTCGGTCGCCACCTCGGTCGGCCGCGCCATCGTGCGGGGGATTTTGGGGAGTTTGAAGCGGTAGGGCTTCCTGGCTTCCTGGCTTCCTGGCTTCCTGGCTTTCTTGCCGTTCGCCCTCCTCGGCACAGCCCTGTGCCGCTCGCCGATGATCCCTCATCCGCCTGTCGGCACCTTCTCCCCGTGAACGGGGAGAAGGGACAAGCGGCACCGCGCGGCCATCCCCTCTCCCCGCCTGCGGGGGTCCGAAGGACGGGTCAGGGTGAGGGGCAAGGGCGCGCTCCTGGGGCGGCGGACAAGCCTCACATTCTCTTTGGCATGAAGGCGGATGCAGACGCCCTGGACCAGGCTGTCAGCCGTGTCCTCTTTGCATCCTCAAGCGTCGAAGAGGCCCCGAATCCCCTGCCCCGGCCCGCCCGACGACCAAAACCTCGCCGTAGAAGTGCCCCGCCGACAAACACAACCAAAGGACGCACACAAAAAGAACACAAACAAAAAGTTGACGCGGGACAGCCGGGCGTGTATCAAGGCTCATCGATACTTTGTTTGCCGATATTTGTTTATGGCGCCTGGCGCCTCTGGACGAACTTCCCCCTCTCAAAAGTCGAAACAACCGTCGGGCGTCGTTCGACGGAACACAATGTTGCTATGAAAGGGTTCGTCATGACCACCGGCACAGTAAAATGGTTCAATTCCACCAAGGGCTTCGGCTTCATTCAGCCTGACAACGGCGGCGCGGACGTCTTCGTCCACATCTCGGCCGTCGAACGCGCCGGCATGCGCGATCTCGTCGAAGGCCAGAAGATCTCCTTCGAGCTGGAACGCGACAACAAGTCGGGCAAGATGTCCGCCGGCCAGCTGCAGGCCGCCTAATCTTCAGCTAGCCGCGACCACGGATGTACTGGCGTGGCAGGCATAAGAAGTTGAGAAGGCCAGGCGGATGTCTGGCCTTTTTGCGTTTGCAGGACCTTGAACGCTAGGGATGCAGACGAAACTAAATGCACCACAAGATTGCATATCTCGAGCTCGCGCAATGATGCGCACGGCGGCGGGTCAAGCCAAGCGACGGCTTGCCACGCCGACAGAAACGGATCGGACTACATGAACGCCAATATCAACATCCACGCACCTGCTGCACCTGCCGACGACAATGTCGGAGCGTGGTTGAAGATCCTGGCGCGCTACCGACAGCCGCGTCTGGCGCGCAGCGCCTTCGAACTGGTCGTCACCCTGGTGCCGTTCGCCCTGTTCTGGGCCATCGCCTATGTCTCGTTCATCAACGGCGTGTGGATCGGCCTCCTCGCCATCCTTCCGGCCGGCGCCTTCCTGCTGCGGCTGTTCATGATCCAGCACGATTGCGGCCACGGCTCGTTCTTCGCCCGCCGCAGACTGGACGACTGGACCGGCCGTCTGATCGGCATATTGACGCTCACCCCTTACGACTACTGGCGCCAGGCGCATGCCGCCCACCACGCTACGGCCGGCAATCTCGACGAACGCGGCGTCGGCGACATCACCACGCTGACGGTCGACGAGTACCATGCGCTTTCGCCGCGCGGCCGCCTCGCCTATCGCCTCTACCGCCATCCGGCGGTGATGTTCGGCATCGGCCCGGCCTGGCTCTTCCTGTTCAAGCAGCGCCTGCCCTTCGGCATGATGAACGACGGCAAGCTGCCGTGGATCTCCACCATGGGCACCAATCTCGGCATTCTCGTCTTTTCGGCGCTGATGATCTGGGCCGTCGGCCTCGTTCCCTTCCTCGTCATCCACCTGCCGGTCGTACTGATCGCCGGCGCCACCGGCATCTGGCTGTTCTACGTCCAGCACCAGTTCGAGGAGACGCACTGGTCGAAGGGCGACGAGTGGAAGTTCCCGCAGGCGGCCCTTCATGGCGCCTCGCATTACGACCTGCCGCTCGCGCTGCGCTGGATGACCGGCAATATCGGCATCCACCATGTGCATCACCTGGCCAGCCGCATTCCCTATTACCGCCTGCCGGAGGTCCTGCGCGACCATCCGGAACTCGCCGGCATCGGCCGCATCACCCTGTGGCAGAGCCTGCAATGCGTAAGGCTCGCCCTGTGGGACGAGAAGAGCGGCAAGCTCCTCTCCTTCCGCGAGGCCGAAGGCGCCGGCACCACCGCCTGATTGCTGCCCGTGGCCGGCACCAGGCCGGCCGCCGCGCCACCCCGACACGACCCTACCTTTTCAAGGAACGACCATGCACGAACTCACCCCCACCCAGATCCGCGGCCTGAAGCTTGCCAAGGACGGGGATCTCTTCCCCGCCGAGGGCAAGAAATGGACGCATCTCAACGCCGAGATCACCTATGCCCGCAGCGACCGCTTCAAGGAGCGCCCGCAGAAGATCAAGTTCCTGAAGACCGCGACGCTCAACGAACTGCGCGACTTCGGCCTGCTGCAGACGCTCAACCCCGACGTCGACGTCGAGGAATCCGCCCATGGCATCACCATGGCCGGCAAGATGTGGCTGCTGCGTAACAAGTAGGACGCGGCGGGGCCTTTTGGGCCGCCTCGAAGGCTCCCCCTCCGGCCATCCGTCACCGGTTCTTGGCCAGGCGAGCGGTGTCGTTCACCTTCTCCCCATCGGGGAGAAGGTGGCGCGTAGTGCCGGATGAGGGGGGCGAAGCCATGTGATGGCAGCGCATTTGGCCCCCTCATCGCCTTGCTCACGCTCGGCACTTCTCCCCGCTGGGGAGAAGAGGGAATTCCCCCTCAGAGCGTCGCGCTGTCGATGACGAAGCGGTATTTCACGTCGCTCTTCAGCATGCGGGCATAGGCCTCTTCGATCTCGCTGGCCGCGATCATCTCGATGTCGGCGACGATGCCGTGCTCGGCACAGAAATCCATCATCTCCTGGGTCTCGGCAATGCCGCCGATCGTCGAACCGGCGATCGAGCGACGCTTCATGATCAGCGGGAAGACGGCCGGCGACGGATGCGGATGCTCCGGCGCACCGACCAACGTCAGCGTGCCGTCGCGCTTCAGGAGATTGACGAAGGCATCCAGATCGTGGCTTGCGGCCACCGTGTCGACGATCAGGTCGAACGAGTTGGCCTGCGCCTTCATCTCGTCGGCATTGCGCGACACGACGACCTCGTGGGCGCCGAGATCGAGGGCCGCCTGGCGCTTGTTCTCCGAGGTGGTGAAGGCGACGACATGGGCACCGAGCGCGCGGGCGAGCTTCACGCCCATGTGGCCCAGACCGCCGATGCCGACAATGCCGACCTTCTTGCCCGGTCCGGCCTTCCAGTGGCGCAGCGGCGACCACAGCGTGATGCCGGCGCAGAGCAGCGGCGCCACGGCGGCGAGGTTTTCGGCCGGATGGCGGACCTTGACGACGAACTTGTCCTTGACCGTGATCGACTGCGAATAGCCGCCGAGCGTGTGGCCCGGCTTGTCCGGGGTCGCGCCGTTGTAGGTGCCGGTGAAGCCGTGTTCGCAATACTGTTCCAGACCGTCGTCGCAGGCGTAACAGCTCTGGCAGCTGTCGACCATGCAGCCGACGCCGACCGTGTCTCCGACGGCGAAGCCGCTGACGGCAGAGCCGACGGCGCTGACATGGCCGACGATCTCATGGCCGGGCACGCAGGGGTACTGCGTGCCGGCCCATTCGGAGCGCACGGTGTGCAGGTCGGAATGGCAGACGCCGCAATAGGCGATGGCAATCTGCACGTCGTTCGGTCCGACGTCGCGGCGGGGGATCTCCATCGGTTCAAGCGATTTGTCGGCGGCATAGGCGCCGAAGGCCTTGGTCAGCATGGCAGTCTCCAATGATGTTGAGGAATGAAAAGACCCCGGAAGGTCCGGGGCTAAGGCGGCCGCGGGGAGGATCAGCGGCCGGAATACTGGTCGTCGCTGACCTGTTCGAGCCAGTCGACGGTCTTGCCGTCGAGAGCCTCGTGGATGGCGATATGGGTCATGGCGACGGTCGCCGATGCGCCGTGCCAGTGCTTTTCGCCCGGCTCGAACCAGATCACGTCGCCGGGGCGGATCTCCTCGATCGGACCGCCCTCGCGCTGGACGAGGCCGAGGCCTGCCGTGACGATCAGGGTCTGGCCGAGCGGATGGGTGTGCCAGGCCGTGCGGGCGCCGGCTTCGAAGGTGACGGCAGCGCCGGCCGCGCGGGCCGGAGACGGCGCCTGGAACAGCGGGTCGATGCGCACGGGGCCGGCAAACCAGTCCGACGGTCCCTTGCCGGAGGGCCGCGATCCAACTCTCTTGATGTCCATGATGTGCTCCCGCGGGCCGTGTGATCGCAGACGTGCGACCACACCCACCCAACAACTATAGCCGACAAGATTTATTTCAATTAGACCCTATAAAAAGATTGTACTTATACCGAGGATCAATGAATGCGGCGCGAAGACCTGGGCGACCTGATGGCTTTCCAGAGCGTGGCGGAGGAACGCAGCTTCACCCGGGCGGCCGCTCGGCTGGGAACGTCGCAGTCCTCGCTCAGCCTGATCGTGCGCCGCCTCGAGGAGCGCCTCGGCGTGCGTCTCCTGACCCGCACGACCCGCAGCCTGGCGCCGACCGAGGCAGGCGAGCGCCTGCTGGCGGCGCTTGCCCCCGCCTTCGGCAGCATCGAGCAGGAACTGGAGGCATTGGGCCAGTATCGCGAGAGGCCGGCCGGCAATTTCAGGATCACCGCCACCCAGCACGCGATCGACACCGTGTTGTGGCCGTCGCTGTCGACAGTGCTCCGGCGCTATCCCGACATCAAGGTCGAGCTGTTCTCCGACCTGGCGCTGACCGACATCGTGGCGGAGCGCTTCGACGCCGGCGTGCGCTTCGGCGAGCAGGTGGAGAAGGACATGATCGCGGTGCGCATCGCCCCGGATGCCCGCCTCGTCGTGGTCGGCGCGCCGGCCTATCTGGCGGGCCGACCGACGCCGCTTACCCCGCGCGAACTGACGCAGCACGACTGCATCAACACCCGCCTGCCGACCTATGGCGGCTTCTACGCCTGGGAGTTCGAGAAGGACGGACAGGAGATCCGCGTGCGGGTCGACGGCCAGCTGGTGTTCAACGATATCAGGCAGGTGCTGTCGGCGACGCTGGACGGCTATGGCCTGGCCTTCCTTTTCGAGGACATGGTGCGCGACCATCTGGTGGACGGCCGGCTGGTCCAGCTGCTCGACGACTGGACGCCGCCCTTTGCCGGCTATCACCTCTACTACCCGAGCCGCCGCCACGCCTCGCCGGCCTTTTCGCTGCTGGTCGAGGCGCTGCGCTATCACGCACCGGGATCCTGACCGCGCCTTTGCCTGCGCCAGGCCTGGAAGACGGCCAGCGCCACGCCGAGAGCGAAGCCCGGCAGCGCTGCGGCGATGCCGAGCGAGGCGGCGCCCATTTCGCAGCCGCCGGAGTCCCCCGGCGTTCCGCAGCGCGGATCGAACAGATGGAAAAGCGCCAGCGACAGAAGCGTCGTGACGATCGGCACGCCGATCAGCCCGACCAGTCCAAAGATCAATGCCCTCACCACCGTCCAAACCATCGCGCCCTCCCCGGCCAGGTCCGTCGTTCCCCGAATGGAGAATCATACGCCATTCGCAGGCATGGGGGAAATCGGCGCCGCGGAGCGCGTGAATGGAGGGCGGCGTGCAGGCTTGAAGATTTCTGCGCCAGGGTCGGCATTTCGCTTGCAAAAGGCCGGTATTCGGGCGATTCTGCGATACGCGCAGAAATCGAAATGCCGAAGAATCTTCATTCCTTCATTGCAATCCGTGGCAAATGGCCTATATTGCAGGCATCGAAGATTGCTAGTGTGTTTGTCTACGCGCCTCGGCGCACCGTCAGATTTCCTCTCAACGTCGATCAAGCCGGACGAATATCTCACCGGCGAACCCAACGATTGAAAGGATATCGTTATGAATACTGGCACCGTAAAGTGGTTTAACAGCACCAAGGGCTTCGGCTTCATTCAGCCTGACGAAGGCTCGACCGACGTATTCGTTCACATCTCCGCCGTTGAACGGTCGGGCATGCGCGAACTCGTCGAAGGCCAGAAGGTCTCCTACGACATCGTGCGCGACAAGAAGTCGGGCAAGAACTCGGCGGACAACCTCCGGGCTGCGTAATTGTCATTCGCCAAGGCTGACCACGGATGTACTGGCAGTCAAGGCTTTGAGTGACAGGAAGAGGTCGGGGTAACGCCCGGCCTTTTTGATTTGTCCCAGGTTCTCGTGTTCCGCGGGACAGGTCGTGAAAGGACCCTATCATGCGCAAATCGTATCCCCGCGTGGGCGATCGGGTCCTGCTTCGGGACGGCATCTCCGGCACCAGCCGGAACAGGCTGGCCTGTCGCATCGTTACGGTTTTGCCCGCCGAACATGGCGAGCCGGAATACCGCGTCCGTTTCGACGCGGAGAATTTCGAACGCCGCGTCACCCTGTCCGACATCGACGGCATTGAAACGTCGTCGGGAACAGTGGAGAAGCAGCAGCAGGTGACGGTCAAGGCCGAACCCTGGCTGAAGCCCTCCTCGATCCGCGTCGGGCGCTAGTCTTTCAACCCTCAACCACTAAACGGCGCTCGGGCGCCGATGGAAAGGAAATCCCTTGCAGGTTCTCGTTCGAGACAACAATGTCGACCAGGCACTCCGGGTACTGAAGAAGAAGATGCAGCGCGAAGGTCTCTTCCGCGAAATGAAGGCCCGCAGCGCCTTCGAAAAGCCTTCTGAGAAGCGCGTTCGCGAAAAGGCCGAAGCCGTTCGCCGCCTGCGCAAGCTGGCTCGCAAGAAGATGCAGCGCGAAGGCCTGCTCCCGATGCCGAAGAAGGCTGCTGTCCGCACCCGCTAATGGCCTCACCCGCGGCCTGCGCCCGATTTCGGGCGCAAGCCGTCCTCCGTCCCCTTTCGGAAGGCTGATCCCATGACCGCGACCAAAGACAAATTCTTCAAGCCCGGCAAAGTCGATGCCCGCGACAAGGCGGCAACGACCGACCATACCGCCCGTGCCATCATCGCAGCGGAATCGACCGCACGCGACAAGAAGACCGAAAAGCTGAAGGCCATGCGCATGCTGCGCGAAGCCGAGGCAAGCCCGGACGTGCCGGCAAAGCCGGCCAAGCGGGCGACCAAGAAGGCCGCGCCGAAGGCCGAATGACGGCTCGACGCGCCGGCCCCTTCTTCGGCGGCAGTACCGTTCCCCCCCATTGCCAGATTGGCCTCGAGACCTAACCGGCGCTCCACGGGCGTTGCGGACGCGGTCGGCTGCGGTTTAAAGATGAGCCACGCGACCTTCCGCCCGCACGGGTGAGCGGTTGGCCGACGGTGGAAACGGAAAAGCACGACAGATGATCTGGGACAAACGCGGCGGTTCGATTTCCTCCTATGCCGGCGGTGCCGCACTTGCAGCCCTGCTCGGCGGCTTCGGCCTCATCGCCGACGAGGTCAGCGAGGGCGAGACGATGAAGATCGATCAGTCCGTGCTTCTGGCGCTGCGCACGCCCGGCGATCCCAGCGACCCGATCGGCCCGGCCTGGGTCGAGGAAGCGGCGCGCGACATCACCGCGCTCGGCAGCTTCTCGGTGCTCACCATCCTCATTACCGTGGTCGTCCTGCATCTCTTCCTCATCGGGCGGACCCGCACGGCCTGGTTCCTCACGGTCTCGGTGATCGGCGGCACGCTTCTGAGCAGTGGCCTCAAATCGCTCTACGACCGCCCTCGCCCTGATCTGACCGGCGTCGCGCGCGTCTTCACCACCAGTTTCCCCAGCGGTCACGCGACCGTTTCGGCAGTCGTCTACCTGACGCTCGGCGCTTTGCTTTCGGAAATGGCGGAGAGCCGCGGCCAGAAGATTCTCTATCTCGGATCGGCCGTGCTGCTCACCGTCATGATCGGGCTCAGCCGCATCTATCTCGGCGTGCACTATCCCACCGACGTGCTGGCCGGCTGGTCGATCGGCGCCGGCTGGGCGCTCGCCTGCGCGATGCTCGCGCATCTCTACCGGCAGCGCATGGCAGCCAGGGTGTAGCAGGCGGTCGCGGCCCGGGGCCGGCGACCGCCCGGATTCGTCACTTCACCGGCTTGATCGACGCGATGATGCCAACGAAGTCGTTGAGGTGCTTTTCCTGGTCGCCCTTCGATCCCCAGTAGGTCATCAAGAGCAGCTTGCCCGGGCGGGGCGACAGAAGCGTCACGCCGACGGAGACCGGACCGTCCTCGTCCTCGCCTTCCCATTCGATGGTCGAGACATCCATGCCGTTCAGCTTGTTGTCGGCCTCGGTCTGCGTGGCCGGATCGACCTTCACGCCGTTCTCCTCGAGAAAGGCGAAGATGTCCTCGATGATCTTGTCGGTGGTCTTTTCGTCGGCCACTTCGATCGACAGATAGACGGCATCGTCGCCGGAGACGGCTTCGACGCCGTGGTCGATCTCGGTCGGGTTCCAGCTGTCGGGAATGGTAACGCTGGCGACTGGTGCGTCGGCGGGCAGCTGGATGTCGGCCGCGAAGGCTGCGGCCGGCAGGGCAAAGGCGAGGAAGGCGGCGATAAGGGTCGATTTCATGAACATATCCATGGTTGGGCCAGAACGATCGCGGATTGGACGAAGGGTGTTCGTCGCATCCGGCTCCAGCGCCATAGCAGGACTTCGTTGAAAATCGGGTAAGGGCGATATGGATTCGCCCGATCCAACCAGAATTGGACCGGGCGAAACGAAGTCACGGAAAGGCGGCTGCGGCGCGGATCGTCAGCGCTTGGCTGCGGTCAGGGCGAAATAGGCGCCCTGGGGATCCTCGCATTGCAGGATGAAGCTGCCGCCGGGCACGGCTTCCGGCCCGAAGATGACCTTGCCGCCGCCCTGTTTGACCCGCTCGGCCGCCGCGTCGATGGCCTCGACCGTGATGTAATAGCCCCAGAAGGGTGCAGTCACCATGGGCGGCTTGGTCATCATACCGCCCAGCACCTTGCCGTCCTTGGCGAAGCACTGGTAGGTGCCCATCGCGCCCATGTCGACGGCCATGTCCTTCTCCCAGCCGAACATCTTCTGATAAAAGGCGAAGGCCTCCTCGCAGTTGCCGGCCATCAGTTCGACCCAGCCGAAGGTGCCGGGCGTGCCGCGCTCCGGCTCCGGCGGCATCGGGCCTTCCGGCATGATCACCTTGAGCAGGCTGATGACCGCGCCATGCGGATCGGCAACGACGGCGAAGCGCCCGACGCCCGGAATGTCCTCCGGCGCGTGATGGACCGCGCCGCCATTATCGGCGAACTTCTTCGCCATGGCGTCGACGTCGTCGACGGCGACGTAACCGGCCCAGTTCGGCGGAATGCCCCGAGCCTTCATCTCCTCGCTGAGCTGCATCATGCCGGCGACGCCCATCTCAAAGCCGGGAACGTTGAAGACGGTGTAGTCGAAACCGGGCATGCCGCTGTCCTTGGCCGTCCAGCCGACAACCTTGGTGTAGAATTCGGCGGCGGATGCCGCGTTGGTGGGCATCAGTTCGTACCAGATGAAGCTGCCTTGCATGGCGGTTCCTTTCGTCTCTGTTGCGGGAATTGGGGGCCAGCGGCAGGCCGTGGACCTCGTCCTCGGTTCGTTGCAGCAGCCCTTATGGGTCGGACGTCATCCCCGGGCTGCGGCCTCTAGCCCGGCAATATCGAATTTCACCATCTTCAGCATGGCCTCGGTGACGCGCTTTGCCTTGGCCGGATCCGGGTCCGACATCAGTTCGCCGAGCCTAGTCGGGGTGATCTGCCAGCACAGGCCCCAGCGGTCGCGCAGCCAGCCGCACTGCTCGGTCGAACCGCCCTCGCTCAGCGCGCTCCACAGGCGATCGATCTCCGCCTGGCTGTCGCAACCGACGATGATCGAGAAACTGTGGTTGAACGGATCGAGCGGCCCGGCCTCGATTGCCATGTAGCGCTGGTCGCCGAGGGTGAAGCCGGCGAGTTTGACGCTGCCGGCAGGCCCGCTCGGCGTATCGGCGGGAATGGCGGAGACCCATTCAACCGCGGAGCCGGGGATCAGCGAGGTATAGAAGCGCACGGCTTCTTCCATGTCCTTCTCGAACCAGAGATGCTGGGAAACCTTCATCATGCGTTCCTCTTCTTGGTTCCCGGCGGCCGGGCCCGCAGGGCCGGCCTCTGAAAGGCAGGTCGGGCTTTGCGCGGGCGGACGACCGCGCTGTCGCGCGGTGTCCGGCATTTATCCGAAGCTCATGCCCGGCGCTGCATTTCGCTGGTCATGAAGGTCTTGAACGTGCCGTCCGGCAGACGCACGCTGCCGGAGAAGGTGCGGCGGCCATCATCGATGAATCGGATGACATCATGATAAACGTCGGTCTTCTGCGGATCCTCAAAGCTCGGGCCTTCCGCCTCCAAAGTCAGCGTCTTGCCGTCCGGCTCGATCCAGCCCTTGTAGATCCACAGCTTGTCCATCATCGAACCGATCCAGGTGCCGACATAGTGGCCAAGCCTGGGGTCGTAGCCGAGCGTCATGACCATTTGACCGGGACTACCATCCGGCATGGCGCCCCTGCCCTCGGCGATGAACCAGAGGCCGCCGACCGAGCTGACCTTTTCGGTCCAGACCTTCGCCGGATCGCCCGGATCGTAGTTTTCATGGCCGGTGCTTGAGGTGACGACCCAGTCGCCGACGAGCCTTTCGAGAAAGCGGTGTTCCTCGTGCGGCTTGGAAAATTCCATGATTTCTCCTCCTCGGTTCGGGTCGGCTTCAATGGCAGCAGGCGGACGCTTTCGGCCGGGTCTCGTACTCGTCGTGGCGCTTGACGAAGTCCATGGTCGAGCCCTCGTTGCGGCCGAGCGGAGCGCAGTCGAGGATCATCATCGTGCCGAGCATTTCCTCGCCGCCGCGGGCATAGTTGGAATAGGTGTGGAACACGGTCCCATCGGCATCGCGATAGAAGGACGACAGGCCCGGCAGTTCGTCATGGGCCTGTTCGGGCGGCGTCTGGCGAAAATTGTAGGTGACCGGGCCGGCGGCGAGTTCCTCCCTGGTGAAGGAGACGTGGTAGTCGAAATTGAAGTCCGAGCCGAAGGACGACACCCAGGGGAAATGCCAGCCCATGCGGCGCTTGTAGGCCTCGATCTTGTCGAGCGGCGCGCGCGACACGCAGACGAAGGACACATCGTGATTGTTGAGATGGACGATGGCGCCGTCGAGATGATCGGCGAGGAAGGAGCAGCCGGGGCAGCCGGCCTCCCAGTCGGGGCCGAACATGAAATGGTAGACCACCAGCTGGCTGCGGCCGTCGAACAGATCGGACAGCGTCTTGCGGCCGGTGGGCGTGGTGAAGACGTAATCCTTGTCGACCTTGACCCAGGGCAGCGCCAGGCGCTCGGCATTGATCCGGTCGCGCATCCGGGTCATTTCCTTTTCCTTCGCGAGAAGTGCGCGGCGAGCCTCCAGCCATTCATCACGGGATACGACAGAATGTTCCATTCTTCCCTCCTCCAGGACTGGTTTCATCTTGACTTTTGGGTTGATATCAACATATTTAACACATGTCAACCGAGCCCCTGATTCCGTATTCCACCACCATCCATGTGCGCGATACGTGCCTGTGCCTGCATGCCCAGCGGGCCGCCCGGGCGCTGGCGCGCCGATTCGACACGGCGCTCAAGGCGCTCGGGCTGACCAACGGCCAGTTCTCCCTGATGATGTCGCTCAACCGCCCGGAGCCGCCGCCGATGGGGCCGGTGGCGCAGCTGCTCGCCATGGACCGCACGACGCTGACAGCGGCGCTGAAGCCGCTGACGCGGCGCGGCTGGGTGTCGATCGAGACCGATCCGAAGGACCGGCGCGGCAAGCGCCTGCGCCTGACCGCCGACGGCGCCGCCGTCCTCTCCGCCGCCGTGCCGATCTGGCGCGACACCCACGCCGCCATCGAGGCCGAGCTGTCCTCGGGCGACGCGGACGGCCTGCGGCGGGATCTGCTGGAGATTGCGCGGTAGCGGTCGGGACCTTTCCTCTCCCCGCCTGCGGGGACAAAACGGAGACATGGCAATCACCATTTGCGGAGTATAGTATCATTGCAACCGCTAGCGGCGGTTCGGCTATGCGATGCAATCCGAAAATCGGGAGGTGGCGATGCAGATTGAGTTGACGGAAGAAGAGCAAGAATTGATCAATAAGATTGAATTTGATCCGATGAAGGTTACCGATCATCAGCGGTGGCAGATTAACAGCGAATTGGCATTTCGGATAATCACTTTGCTACTTCGTCGCGAAGCCGTACCAAATCACCGCATTCAATACTTCACTGAACCAGCTTATAATTTTGGAGGCCGCGGCAAGTCTCGCAGAGAATTGTTTCTTGCCAAAGCGAAGACATATGAGAATATGTTCCGTCACAATCATTTCCTCGCATATCTCCGATATTTCGTTTACGGGCCGAACCTTCCTGAGGAGTTGATTGCCAGCTTCAGGAAGGCAGTGGAGGCGTGCGGAAATATCACGTCCGGCGATATCGGTCCGTTGCGAACCAAAGCTCGCGCATTGGCTAGACAGTATAGGCTCAACAAAACCAGTGCGGACGAGTTCTATAAGCTCGCTCTGGAAACAATGGGGCACTCCCATGCGGACTCGATCCGGGACGCGATAATGCAAGTGAAGTGAGGCTCTGACAACCAGTCCTTCGTACCTGCTGCGTCCAGGTACCCCGTTTTGGACTAAGCCTGACTGAAAAAAAGCGCCCCTCATCCGCCTGCCGGCACCTCTGCCAGCCCTTCGCTTGGGCTCAGGGCGCTCGTCATTCGAAACGATTCACCGGATCGTTTCGTCGGCTTCGCCGACCATTCCTCACCCCCGCAGGCGGGGAGGACGCAAGATCCTCAGCCGAACCGTCCCTTCAACCTCGCATCTCCGGCAAAATCCTCGATAACGAAGCCGACAAGGCGGCGGGGGAAGTCGCAGAGGGCCTGGACGCCGGTCGCGGAGAGGCGGATCCGCCAGGTCTGGCGTTCGACAGGCTCGCGGGCGGCGAAGGCGCTTGCGGTCAGGAGCGCGATGTTCCGGCCGCCCTTCGGATCGCGGACCGAGCGATAGAGAATGGCCTCGATTCCGCCCGCCCGCGCATTGTCGGCGAGCGCCTGGCAGGCGGTGTAGTCGAGCGGATCGGTCCAGGCCGGCTCGTCCGCGACCAGGGGCGGCAGGGCGAGGTCGATGGCGCGCTCGGTAGCGATCCGGGCGGAGAAGGCGGCGTAGTCGCTGGCATTGGCAGGAAGCGGCGTCGCCGGCGATTCGGCGTAGAACAGCAGGCGGTAGAAGGCCATTTCGGCGAGCGCCGTGTCGACCTTTTCCGCCGCATAATAGACCCCGAGCGTGCGCCCGGCGCGGCGAAAGCGGGAACCGTGCGGATAGACGCCGCCATAACGGAACGGGGTCGCCAGCAGATAGTCGAGCCCGGCGCATTCGGGCGGAAAGGCCGGCTTGGTCTCTTCCAGCAGGCTTTCGAGCAGGGTCTGCTCCTCGACGCTGTCGACCAGCTTCATGGTCGAGACCTGATGCTGCGCCTCGACCAGCCGCCAGAAGGCGCCGGCGATGGCGGCAGCCTCAGACGAGAGCGCGGCGGGCGTCCAGGTAGGAAAGGACATCGACAAGGCCCGAAACGGTTGCGATCTTGGTGAGGGGCGCGCCGCCGAGCACGGCGTTCTCGGCCTTCAGCCAGGCGCGCGCGACGGCCTCGTCACCGCCGGTGATGGCATCCAGCGAGCGGAACAGGCGGATGAACAGCAGCGACAGTTCGAAGGGCTTGGTGCCGCGTTCGAGACGGAAATCCAGCCGCTTCATGCGCGATATACTGGCCTCCGACACGCCAATGACGGCCGAGAGCTGGCGCGCCGACAGCCCCAGCCGATCGGCGGCGGCGATCACCGCCTTGGTGACGGTCGCGGCTTCCGAGACGGGCGGTTTTGCGTATTCGAGCGGTTGATGCAGCATGGCGCCATCCTTTCCTCGGAAAGAGTATAGTGCATTTTTATCGGGAGATGAAGAGTGGTCGTAAATTGAGGTTGCGGCGATTTGTTCCGCCCCTCATCCGCCTGCCGGCACCTCTGCCGGCCCTTCGCCTGGGCTCAGGGCGTTCGTCATTCGAAAACGATTCACTGGATCGTTTCGTCGCTTCGCCGACCATTCCTCACCCCCGTTCTCGCGGGGAGAAGGTCAGGGTCAGGGGCAAAGGTCGGCCGAGCGCGACCGGATGATGGTGAGCGACAAATCCGCCCGCCCTCGCCCTTCGAGGGTCGCTGACGCTCCCGCCTCAGGGTGAGGGCTCACCTTTTGCCTGAACACGTCCCGACATAAGGAAAAGGCCGGCACGGGGCCGGCCTTCTGGCGGTGGATCGGTTTGGACACCAAGGGAAGGCGATGAGCCAGCAGCAGGCCTACTGCCTCCCCTCCCCCTCAGGCGACGCTGACCGGAACCTCGGTCGAGGTGCGCATGGCGTGGCTGTAGGGGCAGACGATGTGGGCGGCGGCGACCAGCTTTTCGGCGAGTTCGCGCTCGATACCCGGAAGTTCGGCGGTGATCGCCACCTCGATGCCGAAGCCGGTGCCGTCTTCGCGCGGGCCGATGCCGACGCGGGTGGTGATCTTGGCGTCGTCCGGGATCTTCACCTTTTCCTTGCCGGCGACGAATTTCAGCGCACCGAGGAAGCAGGCGGAGTAGCCGGCGGCGAACATCTGCTCGGGATTGGTGCCGGTGGCGCCGTCGCCGCCGAGTTCCTTCGGAACGGTCAGCGTCACATCGAGCACGCCATTGTCTGATACGGCACGGCCAGCGCGGCCACCGGTTGCGGATGCCTGGGCGGTGTAGAGGATTGCCATGGGGATGCTCCTTGTTTCGGGTTACTATGAGTGCTATATATTGCACAATTCAATCGCGCGCAATCTATTTTTGCGCATTGCCCCCGCGCCGAGAATTGGCGACAGTTCTCCCGGGGTTGTTGAAAGGGGCTTCGTCGACCGACATGAATGATGCGGATCTGGAAAAGGAACTGACGCTCGACCGCCAGTTGTGCTTTGCCCTCTATGGCGCGGCGCATGCATTCAATCGCGCCTACAAGCCGCTGCTCGAACCGTTCGGCCTCACCTATCCGCAATATCTGGTGATGATGGCCTTGTGGGAAGAGGACGGCCAGCAGGTCAAGATGCTGGGCGAAAAGCTCGGCCTCGATTCGGGCACGCTGTCGCCGCTGTTGAAACGGCTGGAGCAGGCCGGCTATGTCGAGCGCCGGCGCGACACGGCCGACGAGCGGCAGGTGTTCATCACGCTGACCGAACCCGGGCGGGCGATGAAATCCCACGCGGTCCAGGTCATGCGGGCGATCGGCGAACAGACCGGCTGCACCATGGGCGAACTCGGCACGCTGCGCGACAGCCTCAATATATTGAAGAAGCGGCTGAGCGCGCTGGAATAGGCCAGATCAACCCTGCCCTCTCCTACCCGTGCAGCAGCCCGCCGGTATACGGCCGCAGCTGGATTTGCCGGCGACGGCGCTTGCGTCCTCCATCAAAGCAGATCGGCGCCTGCGGCCGAGGCCGGGGCGCCGAGACTTCAAGGCGTAGAGTGCAGGTTTACTGCCAGACGAGAACCCGCGCCTTGTTCGGCACGCGCTCGTAGAGGTCGATGATGTCCTGGTTGAGCAGGCGCACGCAGCCCGAGGAGACGGCCTTGCCGATCGAGTTCCATTCCGGTGAGCCGTGCAGGCGATAAAGCGTGTCCTCGCCATTCTGGAAGATGTAGAGGGCGCGCGCGCCGAGCGGATTGTCGAGACCCGGCGACATGCCGCCATTGTCGGCGGAATATTGGGCCAGCTCCGGCTTGCGGGCGATCATCTCGTCCGGCGGGGTCCATTTCGGCCATTTCTGCCGCCACTGGATGACGCCGGTACCCTGCCAGGCAAAGCCCTCGCGGCCGATGCCGACGCCATAGCGCATGGCCGTGCCGCCCGATTCGACGAGATAGAGGAAACGCGAGGGCGTATCGACGACGATGGTGCCCGGCGGCTGGCCGGTCGGGTCGACAACGCGCTGGCGATAGAAGCGTGCGGGGATCTTCTGGTAGGGCACGGCCGGAATGACATAGCCGCCGTCATAGACCTCGCCATACATGGCATCGAGCTCGGCGGAACCGCCGGCCAGCGGCCGGTCGACCACGCTGCGGCCGTCGCGATAGGTGATGGTGGTGGCCATGTCGCGACCGACCGGGCGGGTGGAGGCGCAGCTGGCAAGCAGGCTCGCAGCGCCGAGGCCGGACAGGGAGAGAAAGGCGCGGCGCGAGAAGGGATCCGAAGAACGCATGGACAAAGAAGCTTCCTGTAAACGACAAGGCGGAGGGAATGCAGCTAAAGACGCCGGCTTGAGCTTTGTTCCCGCATATGACGCAATGCAACAGGAAAGCCGCGCAGTTGCAACCGCAAACGTCGGTCAACTCTTCGAGAGGCCGTCGTTTTCCGGCGAGCGTGTCGCGAACACTTCGGATCGCGGTCAGATGACCACGATCGGCGCCTTGGCACCGACGCGATCGTAAAGGTCGATGACGTCCTGGTTGAACATGCGCACGCAGCCCGATGAAGTCGCCTTGCCGACCGACTGCCAGTCGGGCGTGCCGTGCACGCGATAGAGCGTGTCCTTGCCGTCCTGGTAGATGTAGAGCGCGCGGGCGCCGAGCGGATTGTTGAGGCCGGCTTCCAGCCCGCCCTCTTCCGCCGAGATGGGACGCAGGTCGGGCTGGCGCGCCACCATCTCGTTGGACGGGGTCCAGTGCGGCCATTTCTGCTTCGTCTGGATCGTGCCGCGGCCGGACCAGGAAAAACCGTCGCGGCCGATGCCGACGCCGTAGCGGATCGCCTTGCCGCCCGCCTGCACGAGATAGAGATAACGTGCCTTGGTATCGACGACGATCGTGCCGGGCGCCTCATTGGTCGAATAGTCGATCTCTTGGCGCAGATAGCTGCGGTCGACGCGATCGAGCGGAATGGCCGGCAGCGTGTGGCCGTCGTCACGAATCGTGCCGTACATCACGCGGTGTAGCGGATTGCTGACCGGCAGGCCGTAGGTCTGGTGGAACTGGGTCGTGTAGAGTTCACGCTTCTGCGGCACCGGCTGCGGATCGGCCGGCTGGACGCGGGCCGGATCGTAATAGACGGGCGCAACCTCATCCTGGAAGACGTCGATGTTCATGCGGCTGGTATCGGTGACGAACAGGCAGCCGGACAACACCGACAACAGGGCCGTACCGGAGAGGAGACCGAGCAGGCGGCGCGCGCGCGCGCCAGTCGAAAGGGTCTGCTGAGAAAATCGCTTGGACAACATCGTTCACCGCTTCATGCCGAGATTTGCCGGCAGTCTGGCAAACGCGGCTGGCGCGAGGCTGTCGTGCAGCCCTCGCGCCAGCCTTCCTTTCACCGGCCCTTGCCGGCGACCGGCAGGCGCACGTTCTTCAGCATCAGCGCGGCCACAAGGCCGAGCGAGACGATGCCCGAGGCCGTGAGAAAGAGCGGGAAGAAGGCGCCCGCATAGGCTTCGGCGACGGCGGCGCGGCTTGTCTCCGGCAAGGCTGCGAGCATTTGCGGCGTCAGCTGCTGGAAATCGGCGACGCCCGGGATCTGGTTGCTCAGATGCGACAGGCCGGAGCCGATGATCGCGCCGTAGATCGAGATGGCGATCGCCGCACCCGACATGCGGGCAAGCGTCACCGTGCCGGTGGCAGCACCGACGTCGTCACGCGATGCGGCGTTCTGCACGCCGAGCACCGGGACCTGCTGGCCGATGCCGATGCTGATGCCGTGCAGCAGCATGACGGCGGCGATGAGGACGACGGGCGTTCCGGCATGCATCTGGCTGAAGAGCGCGAGGCTGACGACGCCGACGGCCGTGGAGGCGATCGAATAGGGCTTGTAGAGACCACTCTTCGAGATGCGCCGCCCGGCCCAGAGCGAGCCCGCGGCGATGCCGCCGGTCATGGCGATAAACAGCAGGCCGGCAAAGGTCGGGGTGAGCCCCGTCGTCGTCTGCAGGAACAGGGCCACATAGTTGACCGAGCCGATGCCGATCGCGCCGGAGACCAGCGAGATGACCAGCATGAGATTGATGGTGCGATGGGAAAACAGCGACAGCGGCACGACGGGTTCGGCGACACGCCGCTCGACAGCGACCCAGCCCAGCGCGCAGGCAAGGCCGAAGGCGATCACGACGAGGCTCTGCGTGGCGACGAGCGAGCCGAAGATCTGGGCGCTGTCGGCCCACAGCACGACGCTGGCGACCGCGCCGGCCAGCAGGATCGCGCCGGCATAGTCGATCTTCGGGCGGCGGTGCGGCTTGCGGTAGGGCAAGAGGATGGCAAGGCCGGCCAGGACCAGGATGCCGATCGGCAGGTTGACCAGGAAAATGGAGCGCCAGCCGAACAGGTCACTCAGCGTGCCGCCCAGCACCGGACCGACCGCGCCCGAGGCCATCAGCGCCAGGCTGGCATAACTCTGGTAGCGCGCCCGTTCGCGGGCCTCGAACAGGTCGGCATTGATCGAGAAGATCGACACCATGATGCCGCCGCCGCCGAGCGCCTGCAGCACGCGGGCGGCAATCAGCGTGTCCATGGAGATGGCCAGGCCGCAGACCAGCGAGCCGAGCGTGAAGATGGCGACCGCCGCCATGATCACGTATTTGCGGCCGAAGAGGTCGCCGAGCTTGCCGTAGAGCGGCATGACGGCGCTCGAGGCGAGCAGATAGGCCGAGCCGATCCAGCCGAAGCGTTCGAGCTCGCCGAATTCACCAACGATGGTCGGCAGCGCGGTCGAGACGATCTGGTTGTCGAGCGTCGCCATGAACAGCGCCGTCAGCAGCAGGACGAAGACGACGACCCGCCTGCGGGGGTCGGCGACGAGCGAGACGAAGGGCGGCGCCTGAGGCGGGGCCGGAACGGCCGGCGCGGCCGCATGCGAAGGCGATTTCATGTCCATGGCGGGGGTCCAAGTTTGAAGTTCGTCAATTTATGTGACTTTCGCATGCAGTTGTCAATCGCACTTACATGATGCACGCATGAAATTTGTTGGAACGCCGCCGAACATCTGTTATCAAGGGCCATGACAGACGAAACGACACCATCGCCCTCCCCGACCGGCACCGCGCCCGGCCCTGACACCATCGGCAGCATCGGCAGCGCCATGGCGCGCATGCGGCTGATGATCGGAAGGCGCTTCATCGGCAATCTCGTGCTCAGCCGCGTCGGCGGCGGCATGGAGCTTTCGCATCTCGATGTGGTGGGCACGGTACGGCGGCTGCAGGCGACGCAGGAGGCGACCGTCGGGGCGATCGCCGAGGAGCTGCGCGTCGATCCGTCACGATCGAGCCGCATCGTCGCCGATCTGGTGCGCCAAGGATTGCTGAAAAGGGAGGTTTCGCAGGAGGACGCGCGGCGGACCATCGTGGTGATCACGCCGGTCTGCCAAGAGATGCTGAAGAAGGCGGACGAGGTGAAGCGCGAGACGATCCGCGAGATCGTGGCGGACTGGCCGGCCGAAGACGTCGAACGCTTCGCCGAGCTCTACGACCGCTTCATTTCCGGCTTCGACCGGCGCCGGCAGGAGTTCGAGATGGAATCGCAGAATAAGCCGGGTGCAGCCGAAGGCTAGGCCAAGTCGTCGCGAAGACGAACGCAAAGTACTGCCGGAGGTAAAAAGCCGATCCGACCGGCCCCGTCCGCTAGAAGGACGGGACCGGTCGTTCGGTGCGCGCATGCAGCCACGATCCGCCGGCGTCAGTCCGCCCCAAGGGACGCCGGCTGGCGCAGCGCGCGTTCAAACGCCTGCCGTCAGGCCGGCGTCGAGGGCGAATTCATCGCATTGTACATCTTGCGACCGAGGATGGCGGCGATCGGCAGGGCGACGACACAGCCGGCTGCGAAGGCACCGGCAATTTGCCAGGGCTCCATCATCTTCATGGCGAGCACGGCCGTCACTGCTCCGCCGGCCAGCACCGTTGCGACGAGAATATATAGCACTGCAGAAAGACGAAGCATCAAGCCCTCCATCGTTTTACTTTCTGAGGGGAAGATTAGACCTCGCTGAAGCCTCGGCATTGATCTGGCGCAAACTGTTGCGGCCGGACGGGCGATGGCTGATTTGTCGCAACCCTGCTTGCCGTGCCGGGCGCTTTCGGCCAAGTTCTGGCCGAACGGCAGCGCGGACGTTTGTCCGGCGCCACACGGGGCCTTTCTTCCACGGGGAGCGATAATGTTGAAAAGGCGTGTGATTCTGGGTGGTCTGGCGAGCCTGCCGGCCC
>Ga0180012_1000010_pt1 | contig 123240 bp, 118 predicted proteins | sample KR11_S2_MetaG_FD_122243 | JGI IMG/M metagenome (GOLD analysis project Ga0180012, IMG submission 122243) | Groundwater microbial communities from the Olkiluoto Island deep subsurface site, Finland - KR11_S2_MetaG | ecosystem: Environmental > Aquatic > Deep subsurface > Groundwater | place...
CGCCCAGTTCCTCGACGAGATCATCTCCGGCGCCAGCGTCCGCGATCCGGCCTGGGGCGCGATCTCCAAGAGCCGCCGGGCGCTCCTGCCCTACGGCGCGATCGCCATGCGCGAGGTGCTGGACGCCATGCGGCCGGCCCGCGTGTCCTTTTCGGCGCAGGGCGTGCGCGAAGGCTACCTCTATTCGCTGCTGTCGGAAGAGGACCGCGCGCTCGATCCGCTGCTCACCGCAGCCGACGAACTCGCGATCCTGCGTGCCCGCTCGCCCGAGCATGCCCGCGAGCTCGCCGACTGGACCGGCCGGATGATGCCCTATTTCGACGTCGCCGAGACGGAGGAAGAAAGCCGCTACCGGCAGGCGGCATGCCTGCTCGCCGACATCAGCTGGCGCGCCCATCCCGACTATCGCGGCCTGCAGGCGCTGAACATCATCGCCCACTCCTCCTTCGTCGGCATCACCCATCCGGGCCGCGCCTTCATCGCGCTCGCCAACTACTATCGATTCGAGGGGCTCAACGACGACGGCCAGACCGGTCCGCTGGCGACGATCGCCACCGATCGTCTGCTGGAGCGCGCCAAGCTGCTCGGCGGACTGCTGCGCGTGGTCTATCTGTTCTCGGCCTCGATGCCCGGCATCGTCCACAACCTGACCTTCCGCAAGGCCCAGCAGCCGGATCTCGACCTGGAATTCGTCGTGCCCTCGGCCTATCGCGATTTCGCCGGCGAACGCCTCGATGGCCGCCTGCAGCAGCTGGCACGCCTGACCGGCAAGCGGCTGGCCTTCCGGTTCGAATAGCGGCCCTGCCGTCCGTCTGCTGACATTGCGGCGGCTGAGGTGCCCGTATTGGGTCGCATTTTACCTGATATGTTTGTTGGTGTTTAACTACCTGCTTTACAAGGGAAATGCGCCCAGTTCCGGTCGTTGTATTCGCCGGTGTTCGCAATAGTTTGCCGTTATTCGACATAACGAGGTGAATACTATCATGGCAACTTACAGCATATCGGTGGTCAACAATTCCGGCAGTGGCGCAAACTATACGGTCTTCCAGAAGTCTCCGCAGACAGCGACGGATCCCGCGAGCCTGGCCTGGATGACCAGGGCTCCGTCGACCGGAACATCGATCGACTGGACCAAGTCCTACACCTATGACGATCTGACTGCGGCCGCCGCCCAGACGCCGGCGCCGACGCGGCCGTCGCCCCAACCGAACGCGGACGGCAGCTTTGCCTACGACATTTCCGGCTCGGCGCAGAACTGGGAGCTGCCGACAGCCAACGTCCTCTATCTCTGAGACGACACGACAGAATTAAAAGCCGGCGGGAGATCCCGCCGGCTTTCCTGTATTTGCAGCGATGGACCAGCTTACTTAGCGGCGAGGAATTCGCCGACTTCCAGCAGAACGAATTCGTTGTCGTCCGCCTTGTCGAGCGCGCGGCCGGCCGAGAAGGGCAGGTTGTTGTCATTGCCGACGACGATGTGGGTCGGGTCAATGACATCGACGTCCTCGATGGTGACGAACGGCATGTCGTAGAAACCTTCGCCGCCGCCCTGGCGCTTCTTGTTGTCCGGATCGGCGATCTTCATCAGATCGATGTAACCGATCTTGCGCACGGCCTTGCCGGCATTCTCGTCGGTCATCTCGATCTTGTAGATGCGCTTGTGCTTGGCCGGGACGGCAAAGCAGTCCGCCGTCGGTGCCTTGGGGTCGGCGCAGCCCTTGTCCGCCGCGCCGGCGCCGTTGTCGCGTTCGATGACGAGGGCGGTGGTGCCGTCGATCATGTTGAAGTCGCCGATCGCCTCGCCGCCTTCCGACAGCGGATAGAGCCACGAACGGCCGGTCCAGCCCTTGGAGGCGGTGTCGAGTTCGATGATGCGCAGCGCGGTCAGGCCATCGGCCTTCTCGACCGAGCCGTCTTCGAGGAACAGCGGACCTTCGAGCAGGCCGTAGAGCTTGGCGCCGTCCTTCGACATCGCCATGCCCTCATAACCGCCCGAACGCTTCAGGTTGAAGGCGGGCAGCTTGGCGGTCGGGTTGGCCGGAACGACAAGGGTCGCATTGTCCGGCGACTTCACCTCGGTCTCGCCGGCCTTGGTCGGGATCACGTCGGTGAGCTTGCCGTCCTTGGCGAACTTCAGGATGTAGGGGCCGAATTCCTCGCCCACCCAGAAGCCGTCCGCCGTGGGCTGGATCGACTCGACGTCGAAGTCGGAGCCGGTCAGGTAGCGCTGCTCGGCGCCTTCCATGACGATCGGGAAGGGGGCCTTCCTGTCGGGGTCGGAGAGGAACACGGTTTCGAGGTGTTCGACCTTGCCGGCATCCCAGTCGAATTTGATGTGATGCAGCATCAGCATGGAGTCGGACGAGTTGATCTTGGAGCCAAAGCCATTGTCGGACAGACTCCAGAAAGTGCCGTCTTCCATAGTCTTTATACCGGAGAAGCCCTGCATGGCCTGGCCGTCGAAGGGCATGGAAAGCCCGGTCGGGCGAACGCCGTCCTTGCCGGGCACCGTGCCGAGACCGTCCGCACGCTTGCGGTCGGCGGTGGTGAACTTGCCCGAGGTCTTCAGATGCGCCGGCGCGTCGGCCGGGGCGGCGATGATCGAATTGGCCGGCAGCACGGCATGGCTGACGAGCTTGGCCGGGAAGGCGACCTCGTCGGCAAGGGCCGGAGCGGCGAGAAGGAAAAGGCATACGGAGGCAAAGAGATGATTTTTCATGGCGTCACCGTTTCTGATAATTGTCAGGACGGGGCATGGTTAGGGGCGATTGATGTCGCTCGGATTTCCGTTCCGTGAAGTTTCGGTGACTGTCCTCAGGCGCGAAGCAGCGCCAGCCAGTGTCCCGGCGTCATTCCGTAAGTGGCTTTGAATTGGCGGGTGAGATGCGCCTGGTCGGCGAAACCGGAGCCGAAGGCGGCTTCCGCAAGCCCCGTCCCCTCACGCATCATCATGCGGGCGCGATCGAGCCTGCGCATGACGAGATAACGATGCGGACTGGTGCCGAAGGCCCGGCGGAACTGGCGGGCGATCGTGTAGCGGTCGAGGCCGGCGATCGCTTCGAGCTCTCCCGAACCGACATCGCGCGTGCAGTGGGCGGCGAGGTGATTCCGGCAGGCAAGAATGCCGGCCGAGAGGCCGCGGTCGGCGGTCACCTGACGATCATCGGCATGGCGCTTCAGCCCGTCCGTGATCATTGCGACGATGCCGGACACGGCGAGTTCGCACGGGTCGTCATCGAGTTGGGCCAGCGCTTCCCCGAGCCGGCGGCGAAACAGTCCGTCGCTGACGACCGGATCGGCGACGAAGGGCAGGCCTCCCCTGCCGCCCTGGGCTTCGACGATCCGCTCGGGCGCCACATAGATCATCCGATAGACGAGACCAGTTTCGGTGCCGGCGGCCCCGTCATGCAACTCGTCGGGATGCAGCACGATGACATTGCCGGGAAGGCTCGCGCGCAGGGCGCCGCGATAGTGGAAGGTTTGCACGCCCGAAAGCGTCACGCCGATGCCGTAGGTGTCGTGCCGGTGCGGAGCAAAGCCGTCGCCGGTGAAGGCAGCCTCGATGTGTTCGAGCCCCGACAGCCCGCCGAGCAGCCGTAGCCGGTCCTGGACGATCGGCGCGCACGATCGTTCAAGACCGTTCGCCCGATCTTTCTCTATTGCCGCGGTCGGGGCGGGTTCGCCCTTGAAGCCACGAAGGGAATTGTCACTCATGTTCGATACCAAGATCGTCGTCGTCCTGCGCGAGGACCTTGCCAGCTGGCAGAAGCTCAACGTCACGGCCTTCCTGACGAGCGGCATCGTCGCGCAGGCGCCGGCTGTGATCGGCGAACCTTACCGCGATGCCGCCGGCAACGTCTACAATCCGTTGAGCGTTCAGCCGATCGTCGTGCTCAGCGCCGATCAGCAGACCCTGCGCACCATCCACGGCCGTTCGCTGGAGCGCGGCGTGACGAGTTCGCTCTATATCGAGGAGATGTTCGCGACCGGCCATGACGCGGCCAACCGGGCCGTGTTCGCCGAGTTTACACCGGAGACTGCCACGGTCGTCGGCATCGCGCTCAGAACCGACAAGAAGATTGCCGACAAGATCACAAAGGGCGCCAGGCTTCACGCATGAGGTCGAGACCGACGGGCAGCAGCAGGATCACGGCGCTGAGCGGGTTCGAGAAACCGAGCAGGACGAAGACCGCGATACTGAGGATCATATAGACACCCCACGCGATCCTCTGTCGCGTTTGCAGGCCGCCGACGGCGACGGCGAGATTGCAGAGCCAAAGCGCGCAGGCGACGCCGAAGGCGACCGAAGGGCTAAAGAGGCCGCTTCGGGTCAGATCGCTGGCCAGAAGCGATGCCACCGCGATCAGCAGGACATAGGCCAACAGCCGTCGGGAATCCGGCCCGCGCATTACGCCTCCAGCGCCAGCACGGCAAAGCTCGCCAGCCAGTGCTCGCCCATATAGTCGCCGGCGACATGGGGCAGGGCGACCTCGAGATGACGGTCGGTCGCCGCGTTCATGATCGTCCGGCGGGCGTCCGTTTCCGCGACCGATCCGGCCAGCGACCGCCAGCACCAGGCGCGCGACAGGTTCAGTCCGTCGAGATGGGCGATCTTGCCGTCGGAGCGGTCGGAGACCGAAGCTGGGGAGAACAGGGTCCCCGGTTCGCCGCTTTCGAGGCCGGGCAGGAACCGCGCAAACCAGTCGGCAAAGTCCGAAGCACTTAGCAGCCGGCGCATGCATTCCGCCTCGATCAGCGCCGGGGACAGAAAGTCGTCGCCCGAGGGTTCGCCCCAGGCAGGGCAATTCTGGTCCGGTCCATACCAGCGGAGCGCCGTCATGCGCAGCAGATCGATGAAGCTTTCGTCACCAACCGCTTCGCCGTAGTCGGCGGCGAGGCGAAGGGCGAAGGCGGTGTTGTAATGCGTGCCGACCCGCACAGGATAGGTGGCGACCGGCAGGAATTCGCGAAAGCGCGCGACAATCCGCTCCGCCAGCGGCTGCAAGATCCGGGCAAAGCTGCGGTCTTCGGCCGTCTCCAGTTCCGCGGCGAGCTTCAGCAGCCAGCCCCAGCCATAGGGGCGCTCGAAGCCGCGATTCATCGGACGGTCGAAGGTGACGCATTCGCCGGCGATATTCTCGCCCGTCAGCCGACGGGTCAGAAGCGCCCGGATCGCCTCGGCGGATGGCATGTCGGGAAAGCGGTTGAGCAACCGAACGAGCATCCAATAGCCGTGCACGCAGGAATGCCAGTCGAAGCTGCCGAAGAAGAGCGGATGGGTTTCGCGCGGACCCTGCACCTCGCTTGCCGCGGCAAGCACATGGCCGGGCTTGTGCGGATATTCCCGCTCGACATGGCCAAGGGCGATCCGCGCGAAGCGGTCGGCGGTCTCGCGATCAAGCGTCGGCGTCATCACTTGCATCCCCGGTGTCCGGTTCGAAGGCGTCGCCCCAGTCGGCGCGGCGGGCCGTCTTGAACACGGCGCCGTCGCGGCGGCTGACGGTCAGCTCTTCCGCGCGGCCGTCGGCGAGACAGAGCTTCAGCCGGGCAAGCCCGCTCGACGTGCGCGGCGGCGCCAGCACGCGGGCGGCCGGCGGCGCGGCGGCATGGCGCGAGGCGGCGATGAAGATGTACTTCTCGTCTTCCCACGGCACTTCGGCACCCTTGGACAGCCGGTGGACCCGCGAACGCGCGACACGGCGGGAGAAGTGGCACCAGTCCGGTGCGATGATCGGACAGGTCTGCGCGTGCGGACAGGGCGCCACGACCGTAGCGCCCGCGTCGATCAGCGTCTGCCGCGCCGCAAGGATCCGCCGCCAGCCGGCCGGCGTACCCGGTTCGACGATGGCGATGGTATGGGCGGTCAGATCCCAGAGCCGCTGCACGACATTCGCTATGGCCGTCTCGGCAATCTCGTCCAGCACATAGGCGAGCGTGACCAGGTCGGCCGGTTCGAGCGGCGGGACGGTGCCGGTGATGTCGCCGGCGAGCCAGTTGCTCGCAATGTTCGAGTGTTTTGCCAGCGACGCGCCGACCGATCGGATGGCGGGGCTCGCCTCGACGAGGGTAGCGCGCCCAAGATCCGGCCAGGCATCGCTGGCCGCCCAGAACACCGTACCGGGTCCGGCGCCGAAGTCGAGAAGGCTTGTCGGCCGGAAATCGGGGGAGGCTTCCTCGACCATGGAAAGGGCGGCGCGCACCGCGGCATAGGTCGCCGGCAGGCGGGTGGCGAGATAGGCCTTGGCGGCGAGCTCTCCGTCGAGATGGAATTTTCCGTCGCGGACTTCGCGCCGATAGCGGTCGGAGAGTTTTTCGCTGGCGCGGGCCAGGCGCTCGATCGGCTCGTGCGCCAGCATCTGCTCGACGGCGGCTCTGAGCGGGGCGGGCAGTTCCATCGGGCGGACCTTAAGTGCGCGCGGCCCATTCGGGCCGCAGCATCGACATCATGACGAGATCGGTGCGCCCGCCGTCCGGCGTGACCACGGCCTCCCGCAGGATGCCTTCGTCCTGGAAGCCGGCCTTGCGATAGACGTTCCAGGCGCGGGCATTGTCCCGCACCACATCGAGCCAGAGCCGATGTACGGGCGTTGTCGAGAAAGCGTGGTCGATGATGGCGGCCAGCATGCGTGAACCGTATCCGCGTTCCGGCACGGCCACGGCGAGGCGTCTGATGCAGAGATTGCCGTCGCGGTTGTCGAGGCCGCTGAGGATCGTGAAACCCACGGGCGAGCCCGCCTCGTCCTCGCCGATGAAATAGTTCATCGCCGGATCGTTCAACTGCTGCCGATGTCGATCCGCGTCGAACTGGCCGATGAAATGGTCATAGCCCGGCAGCCGCTCGACCTGCATGACGTAGCCGATGTCGTCCGGGGTTGCCCGCCGAAGCGTCACGGCTGCCATGGCTTAGAATTCCACCGCTTCGACGCGCTTGTCGATGAAACGCAGGCCGACGCCGCCGGAAATGAGCTTCAGGGCGACATCGCCGAACAGTTCGCGCCGCCAGCCGTGCATGGCCGGTACGTCGGCGTTTTCGCCTTCGGCGGCGATCTTTTCCAGGTCCTCGGTATTGGCGATGACCTTGGAGGCCACGCCGTGCTTCTCCGAGGTGAGGCGCAGCAGAACCTTCAGGAGCTCGACGGCCGCCTGTGCCCCTTCGGGGGCCTGGCTGTGGCGATTGACATGCGGCATCTCGGTCTTCGGCAAGGCCAGCGCCGCATCGACCTGTTCGATGATCGCGGCACCCGAGGTCGAACGCTCCCAGCCCTTGGGGATGGTGCGCAGCCGGCTCAGCGCATCCGTGTCCTTCGGCTGCTGCTGGGCGATCTCGTAGATCGCGTCGTCCTTCAGCACGCGCGAGCGCGGTACGTTGCGGTTGCGCGCCTCGCGTTCACGCCAGGCGGCGACATATTGCATGACGGCCAGTTCCTGCGGCTTGCGCAGCCGCATCTTCAGCCGCTGCCAGGCGTCGTCCGGATGCAGGTCGTAGGTTTCGCGGGATTCGAGGATAGCCATTTCCTCGGTCAGCCAGCCGGCGCGACCCTCGCGGTCCAGCTCTTCCTTGAGCTTCAGGTAGACGTCGCGCAGATGGGTGACGTCGGCCAGTGCATAGTCGAGCTGCTTTTCCGACAGCGGCCGACGGCTCCAGTCGGTGAAGCGCGAGGTCTTGTCGATATGGACGTTCTTCACCTTCTGCACGAGCTGGTCGTAGGAGACGCTGTCGCCAAAACCGCAGACCATGGCCGCGACCTGGGTGTCGAAGATCGGATGCGGGATCAGGTTGCCGAGATGGAAGATGATTTCGATGTCCTGCCGCGCGGCATGAAACACCTTGATCACCGAGGTGTCGGCCATCAGCGCGAAGAAGGGCGAAAGGTCGAGGCCCTTGGCCAGCGGATCGACGATCACTTCGAGATCGGGGCTCGCCATCTGGATCAGGCAGAGTTCCGGCCAGAACGTCGTTTCCCGCAGGAACTCGGTATCGATGGTGATGAAATCCGATTGGGCCAGCTTGAGGCAGGCTTCTTCTAATGCGGCAGTGGTCTCGATCATTGGGGCTCGGTCATGAAATAGAGTTGATCAACCTTAGTTCCCCTTTCGACCGATGATGTCAATATGAACGGCCCACTGCGCGCCATCGCAGGGCATCGCCGCACGGCTTTTCGCACGTCTGGACATGTCAGGCCGGATCGGCGGCCTCGATCCCGCGTGCCATGCGCACCTCGGCGATGTTGGCGCGGTGAACCGTTTCATAGGGTTCGAAATAGATGATGCGCCCGGCCGCGATATCCTCGGCCACGAAGTCGCGCAGGGAGAGGCGATCGAGCATGGGGTCTTCGGCGCGATCGACCAGGCGTTGCAGATAGTCGCGATTGGCGTCGATCAGGCTCGGCTCATAGCCGCCCGAGGCGATCTGCTCGCGCGCGCCGTGGTCCGGCAGGATGCGGCGGATCGGCAAGGTCTTCAGCCGGTTGAGTTCGGCGATATGGGTGGTGATATGCTCGGGCTCGGAGACGTAGGTGACGGTATCCTCCAGCGTGTCGCCGGCCAGCAGGATGCCCGCGTCGGGGAGGAAAAGCACGGTGCCGTCGGCGCTGTGAATGTCGAACTGCATCAGTTCGACCGTCCGCCCGTCAAGCGTCAGCGTCATCTGCCGGTCGAACAGCCGGTTCGGCATGACGACGGGATTGATCGGCGGCGTCTTGCGGGCGAGCGTCTTGACGTTCTCGATCAGCGTCTTGGCGGTCAGACGGTTGGCGATGATCTCACAGTCGGCGAAGATCGCATTGCCGGCGATGTGGTCGGTGTGCCAGTGGCTGAGCACCAGACGGATGCTGGTGACGCCCAGCCCTTCGAGATGGTCGCGCACCGCCTGGGCATGGTCGAGCGACGTATGGCTGTCGTAGACGATCGCCTCGTGGCCGGAGACCAGCGCATAGGTGGCGATGCCGAGCGAATAGGCGCCGTCGTCGAGCCAGTTCTTCGCCTCGGAATGGAGCCGTTTTCCGGGGATCCGCCCGTCGTAATATGCGTAGAGACCGGGATAGGGCTCAAGCACGGTCATGGTGGCGGCGAGATTGGACAAGGCACGGCTCCTGGAGGCGCTTGGGCGCGGGACAGACATCTATCGCATCCCGAGCGAGGTCTTGCCAATCGTCAATTGTGCCTCCGTTCAGACGATCCGCACATAGCCGGTCATGCCGGTCTTCTGGTGCTCGATGATATGGCAATGGAACACCCAGTCGCCCGGATTGTCGGCGACCACGGCGAGCTGCACCTTTTCGTCCGGGAGGATCAGATAGGTGTCCGAGACGAGCGGCAACACTTTGCGCGTCGAGGACGAGACGACCTTGAAGTTCACGCCGTGGATGTGGATCGGATGGGCGTGCGGCGTGACGTTCTCCACATTGAGCAGATAGGTGCGGCCGAGCTTCATTTCGGCGAGCGGCGCCATGGGGTCTGGCGTATCGCCCGGATACGGAACCTTGTTGATCGCCCAGAAGGAATAGCCAAGCGAGCCGCAGATCGAATCCTTGGCGGCCTCTTCCGCCGCGGCGCTGAGCACCAGAGGGATCGGCGTCGCATTGGCGAGATCGGGTTCGGCGGCCGGATTGGCGACGAGGGGCGGCACGTCGCCAAGGCTGCGTTTCAGTGAGGCTCCGACGCTGCGGAAGCTCGCCACCGTCTTCGGCGTCGAGGGGCGGATATCCTCGAGCGCCACGACCACTCCCCCGCTGTCGGGCATGCGCACGACGAGGTCGAGCCGCTGGCCGGGAGAAACCACCGCCATGTCGAGCGGCATGGTGACGGGCACGGGCTGTCCGTCGATCGCGACGATCAGCGCCTCGGCACCGGCGAGCTTCAGATTGTAGAGCCGCGTGACGTCGGCAACGAGGATGCGCACGCGCACGAGACCGCCGGAAGGCGCGTCATAGCTGGGGGAGGGCTGCCAGTTGGCGGTGCGCACCGTGCCGAATGTGCCGGACTTCGCCGCATCGCGCGCCTTGAACTGCTCGATGAACTGGCTGTCGCCGCCGAGCCGCCAGTCGCGCAGGTTGAGCGTGATCTCGGCATCGAAGACCGGGTCGTTCGGGTCCTCGACAATCAGCATGCCGGCGAGACCGCGACCGATCTGGGTCAGCGTGTTGCAGTGGGGATGATACCAGAAGGTGCCGGCATCCGGCGGCGTGAAGGTATAGTCGAAGCTGTCGCCGGGATAGACGTAGGGCTGGGTGACGAAGGGCACGCCGTCCATGGCATTGTCGATCCGCAGCCCGTGCCAGTGCACCGTCGTCGGCTCGTCGAGATGGTTGACGAAACGGGTCGCGAACTTCTCGCCGCGGCGGGTTCGAAGCACGGGTGGCATGGGGTCGGCGTCGATGGGGCCGGTCGCATAGGTCATGACGTTGCGGGTCTTGGCCCTGCCGTCGAGCATGGCTTCAATGATTCTTGCTTCCAGAAGCGCAGGATCGCCTGCGGCAAGCGCCGAAAGACGCGGCGCCAGCGCCATGCCCGCGCCATAGGCACCGGCCACGGCGGAAGCCTTCAACAGATTTCGGCGGGTCAGAATGGCCATGGGAGTCCCCGGGGATTGTTGTCGGGTCCTGTTTAAAGTTGACTTCGGCTTTCAGCAATATGCGAAGGGCGGCCAAACTGCCGCAGGGGTACCTATTCGTCCCTGTCGGAGGGCGGTGCCGCGAGCTTGTTGAAGAAGGTCGAGGTGCGTAGCAGGTTGCGGAAGCGCATGCTGCGCCTCGATGTCGGCACGCCCTCGCGGACCAGCATGCGGCTCAGCGTGTAGACCATGAAGCCGGCGAGCACGACGACCATGTAGATGAACAGTGCGCGCGGCCCGAACCTGTCGAGCATGATGGAGGCGAACAGCGGGCCGATGACCGCGCCGAGCGACCAGAAGAACAGGCTACCCGCCGACACCAGCGCATGTTGTCCGGGCGCGGCATGGTCGTTGGCATGGGCGGAACAGAGCGAATAGAGCGGCATGGCGAAGGCGCCGAACAGGAAGATGCCGACGAAGTTGAGGAAGGCGTTGGTTCCCGCGATGAAGGTCAGGAACAGGCCGGCGGCGAAGGCGCCGAAGGTGGCGATGAGAATGATCAGCCGGCGGTCGAGCTTGTCGGAATAATGCCCGAGCGGATATTGCAGCACGACGCCGGCGAAGATGCCGACGCTCATGAAGGTGGCGATAGACGTGACCGACATGCCGATGCCGTCGGCATAGATCGGCCCGAGCGAGCGAAAGCTCGAATTGGTCAGCCCGACGACGATGCAGCCCACGGTCGCGAGCGGCGACACCTTCCACAACACGCGAATGTCGAAGCGCACATGCTCCGGCGGTTCGGGGCTGGAGCGGTCGGCAAAGGAGATCGGCACCAGCGACAATGTCAGCGCCATGGATATGATGGCGAACAGCTCGAAGCCGCCGATGCCGACCGCCGGGATCATGTATTGCGCGAGCGTCACGGCGCCGAGGTCGACGAAGCGGTAGAGCGACAGCGTGCGGGCCCGGGTCGAATTGGTCACACGCGCGTTCAGCCAGCTTTCGACGACGGCGAACAGGCCCGCGAAACACACGCCCTGCACGAGTCGCATGGAGAACCAGCTCGTCGGATGGATGAACAGCACCATGCAGATCGATGCGGCGGAGGCGATCGCCGCCAGCGCCGAGAAGGTCCGGATATGGCCGACAGCGCGGATGATGCGGGTGACATAGATGCAGCCGATGGCGAAGCCGATATTATAGCCGGTGCCGATCACGCCGATCATCGAGGTCGAAAAGCCTTCCTCCAGTGCCCTGAGCGAGATGAAGGTTCCCTGCAGCCCATTGCCGCCGATCAGGATTCCGGCGGTGATCAGTAGAGGGATGAGCGGACGGATCGTCGACATGGCGGCCTATCGGGGCTGGAAGCGGCACGACTCGGTTCCTCCCGGGCGCCGCCATTCTTGTAACTGCGCCCGGCCGATGAAAACAGTTCACGTCGTGAATGCAGCCATCACCAAAATCGATTGCCGCAGGCACGAACGGGCCTGCCGGCATGCCTTCAGCCTTGACAAATCGGGCGCGTCATGCGCTTGTCCGCGCGATTTAAAGCCCGAGATTCCGTGCCCTTGCCGGATGCCCTTCAAAGAATATGCAGGATAAAACCATGCACCGTTACCGCAGCCACACCTGTGCCGCTCTCCGCAAGTCCGACGTCGGTTCCACCGTCCGGCTTTCCGGCTGGGTCCATCGCGTCCGCGACCATGGCGGCGTGCTGTTCATCGACCTGCGCGACCACTACGGCATCACCCAGGTGGTGGCCGATCCGGACAGCCCGGCCTTCAAGCTGGCCGAAACCGTGCGCGGCGAGTGGGTGATCCGCATCGACGGCCTGGTCAAGGCCCGCACCGAGGACACCGTCAACAAGACCATGCCGACCGGCGAGATCGAACTCTACGCCCAGGAGATCGAGGTTCTCTCGGCCGCCAAGGAACTGCCGCTGCCGGTCTTCGGCGAGCCGGACTATCCAGAAGACGTGCGCCTCAAGTACCGCTTCCTCGACCTGCGCCGCGACACGCTGCACAAGAACATCGTCAAGCGCACCCAGATCATCTCCGACATGCGCCGCCGCATGGGCGATATCGGCTTTGCCGAATACACCACCCCGATCCTGACGGCCTCCTCGCCGGAAGGTGCGCGCGACTTCCTCGTGCCCAGCCGTATCCACGAAGGCAAGTTCTTCGCCCTGCCGCAGGCGCCGCAGCAGTACAAGCAGCTGCTGATGGTCGCCGGCTTCGACCGTTACTTCCAGATCGCACCGTGCTTCCGCGACGAAGACCCGCGCGCCGACCGCCTGCCGGGCGAGTTCTACCAGCTCGACCTGGAAATGAGCTTCGTCACCCAAGAGGACATCTGGGAAACCGTCGAGCCGGTCATGACCAAGGTGTTCGAGCAGTTTGCCGAAGGCAAGCCGGTCACCCAGAACTGGCCGCGCATTCCCTATGATGTCGCGATCCGCAAGTATGGCTCCGACAAGCCGGACCTGCGCAACCCGATCGAGATGCAGGCCGTCACCGAGCACTTCGCCGGTTCCGGCTTCAAAGTGTTCGCCAACATGATCGCCTCGAACCCCAAGGTCGAAGTCTGGGCGATCCCGGCCAAGACCGGCGGTTCGCGCGCCTTCTGCGACCGCATGAACGCCTGGGCCCAGTCGACCGGCCAGCCGGGCCTCGGCTACATCTTCTGGCGCCAGGAAGGTGCCGTGCTCGAAGGCGCCGGCCCGCTCGCCAAGAACATCGGCGAGGAACGCACCGAGGCGATCCGCACCCAGCTCGGCCTGGACGAGGGCGATGCCTGCTTCTTCGTCGCCGGCGATCCGGCGAAGTTCTACAAGTTTGCCGGCGAAGCCCGCACCCGCGCCGGCGAGGAACTGGACCTCGTCGACCGCGACCGTTTCGAGCTTTGCTGGATCGTCGACTTCCCGTTCTACGAATGGAGCGAGGAAGAAAAGAAGATCGACTTCGCCCACAACCCCTTCTCCATGCCGCAGGGCGGCATGGAAGCGCTGGAAAGCCAGGATCCGCTGTCGCTCAAGGCCTATCAGTATGACGCGGTCTGCAACGGCTTCGAAATCGCTTCCGGTTCGATCCGTAACCAGTCGCCGGAACTGATGGTCAAGGCCTTCGAAAAGGTGGGCTTGAGCCAGGCCGACGTCGAGGAACGTTTCGGCGGCCTCTACCGCGCCTTCCAGTACGGCGCACCGCCGCACGGCGGCTGCGCCTTCGGCATCGACCGCGTCGTCATGCTGCTCGTCGGCGCGAAGAACCTGCGCGAGATCTCGCTCTTCCCGATGAACCAGCAGGCGCAGGACCTTCTGATGAACGCCCCGTCGCCGGCAACCCCGACGCAGCTTCGCGAACTGGCGCTGCGCGTCGTGCCGTCGCCGAAGAAGGACTGAGCAGCTCCTTGCTGATATGAGAAAGGCCCCGGAAGCGGTTGTTTCCGGGGCCTTTTTGTTGGCAGTGCAGGTGCCCGCCTCTCCCCTTGTGGGAGAGGAAGAAAAATCAGCATCTTAGCGATAGCTAAGTGCTAGATTTTTCAGGTGAGGGGGCAACAGCGGCAACTATCAGAATTGTGTTGAATTCGCTGCCGACGCCACGACGCCATCGCTTGACACCACTCGACGTCAAACCCCGAGCGTCCCCCTCACCAACAAAATCGGCGACTTAGCTCCGCTAAGACCGCGATTTTGTATCCTCTCCCACAAGGGGAGAGGAGCCTGCTCACCCTTTCGGCAAGGCATTATCGAGGAAGAACCACTGGTCCAGGTGTTCGCGGATCACCGGTTCAATCGCGTCGTTGAGAAGCTGGATATCATCGAGCAGGCGCTCGCCGGACTTCGTCTCCGGCGGCAGCTCGATCGGCGGCAGGGCATAGGCTTCGAAGCGGAAGCCGTCGGTGCGCAGATTGTACCACGGGCAGAGCGTCGCCCCGGTCATCCGTGCAAGCCGGATGGTCATGGCCAGATTGCCTTCGAGATGCGGCTTGCGGCCGAACAGCGGGCCGCGGATCTTGCCGTTGACGCCCTCGTCACAGAAGGCCGAGACGATGCCGCCCTTCTTCAGCACGCGCACGGCGGGTCGTATGCCTTCAAGCCCTGGCGGCAGGAAGTTCAACCAGTTCTTGCTGCGGACGCGGTCGGCGATCCAGGCCTTGGCGCGCCCCGGCGGGGGCGTATAGTTGATGTACGGCACGAGCCCGACACGGTGCAGGATGATCGGCCCGATTTCCCAGTTGCCGAGATGCATGCCGACGAAGATGACGGGTCCGCGCTTGGCGGCATCGATGACCCATTCGATATTGTGGATGCCGATTCGTTCGGGATGCCGGTTCAGGCGGTTGATCACCGAGAATTCGGTCATCAGGCGTCCCTGGGTGCGGCAGTTCTCAAGGAACAGAGCCTCTTGTTCGGCCGGGCTCAGATGCGGGCACAGCTGGGCGATATTGGCCCGCGCCCGCTTCTCCGCAACCTTGTGAAAGCGCGGGACGGCATAGATGCCGAGCCGCGCGCCGAATTTCGAGCAGGCGTCCATCGGCAGGATCTTCAGGCCGAAATGGCCAATGAGATGCAGGCCGTTCCAGAGATTGTCGCTGATCCAGTAGCGAATGAAGGTCTTCCGCTTGTCTCCGCCTGCCAAGAAATCGGCAAGTCCCGGTGCTTCCGGGGGCCGAAAACGCCAGGCCTTGCGCTTGGCAATGCCGGCCTTGGGAGGGGTCTTGTCGTCAGCCATCGGCTCTCATGCCTCCCGTCGATGAAGTGTCACCGGCAGCCCGCCCTTGGGACGCAGCGTCAGGCGGCAGAGCGGCTCGACCTTGTGGTCCTGGCGAAGCCGCAGGCTGAATTTCTGTGCGAGGATGGCGAGGCACAGGATCGCCTCCGTCTCGCCGAAATGCTGGCCGGGGCAGACGCGCGGTCCGCTGGCGAAGGGGATGAAACTGTAGGGCTTCGGCCGGTTGTCGCCGAGAAAGCGTTCCGGCTTGAAGTGGTGCGGCTGTTCGAACAGGCTGGGGGTTCGGTGCAGCAGCCATGGCACGATCAGGACCAGCGAGGCGGGCTCGACGTCGATATTGCCGATCCGGTCCTTCTCCTTGGTCTGGCGGGCGAGGATCGGCACCGGCGGATAGAGCCTGAGCGTCTCGTTGATCACCGCGCGGCACCAGTCCAGCTTGGGCACATCGTCGATCGTCGGCACGCGGTCGCCGCAGACGCGGGCGATCTCGTCATGCAATTCCTTCTCGACCCAGCTCGCCTGCGACAGCAGGTACCAGGCCCAGGTGAGGGTGGCGGCCGTCGTCTCGTGGCCAGCCATGAAGATCGTCGCCGCCTCGTTGCGCAGTGCCACCACGTCGAGATTGAGCTCTGGATTGCGCTGCTGGCGGCGGATCAGCAGTTCGACCATGGAACTGTGATCGCCGAGGCCGGCGAGGTGATCCTCGACCACCTTGTCGATCAGGCCATGGATACGCTTGACCGACCTGCGCAGCGACGGCGTGCGCAGCACCGGCAGGCCCTCGTCGAAGCCGATGAAATAGCCGAGATTCACCGAATCGATCAGCGCCTGGTAGCTGGAGAAACTGTCGGTGATGGCGTCCGCGCTCTCGCGGCCGAGCTGGTTGCCGAACACGCTGCGCGAGATGATCTCGGCGGTCAGCCCCGCCATTTCGTGCAGAACGTTGATCTCCGTGCCGTCGGGCATGGAGTTCCAGCGCTCGACCATCTCGCTCGCCGTCTTCTCCATCACTGGGCCGAAGGCCGGCACCCGGTTGCGATGGACGATGTCATTGACCAGCGAGCGGCGCTGCTTCCAGGTTTCGCCGTCGGAAATGAACAAGCCGTCGCCCAGCAGATATTCCAGTGCCCGTCGCATCTGCGGGGACTTGCGCTCGAAATTGTCGTGGCGATTGACGACCACGTAGCGGATCAGGTCGGGCGAATTGACCAGGACGATCTGACGGCCGAGGATCCGGATCGAGCTGACCTTCTCCTTGAAGTCGCCGACCCGCCAGACCGACAGGAAGTCGGTGCGTGCCTGCAGGAGCAGGTTGAGCGGACGATTGGGCTTGCCGTCGTAATAGTCGGCATGGGCCGGTTCGAAGTCGTGTCCTTCGAGTTTTTCGGAGATGTTGACAGGGCGCTGCAGCCAGCCGAGCATGATGTTCCGTTCCAAGAATAGAGCCGTGGAGGCGGTAGATCCCGCGGGCTAGCCTTAGCGGAAGTCCCGCGCCGGTCAATCCTCAAGCGTGGGAAATGCTGCAGCTCCCAGCCGGGTTGCCGGGAGCTGTGGTCGGTTCGCGATCGTCGGTCGGGTTATTCTTCGTTGGCGGTGACGGAGACGCCGAGCAGGCCAGGCACACTCTCCGGCGCGCCCATCGCGGCACCCATGATCATTGGGAAGGGGACAGCCTTGTCGGGCTCGGCGGTCACCGTGAGGTTCTTCGGATCATCGATGAAGGCGTTGACGGCCTCGGAGACTTCGTTCTGCAGCGCGCCGAGCTTGGCCTGGGCGAGCAGGATCGGCAGCATGCCCTTGACCATCTGCGCCATCTGTTCGCCGTCGGATCCCTGCTGCTTGCCGGCATAGTCGAGACCGCGCTTGGTGATGCCGGCGTCCTCGAAGCTGATCTGCGCGCTCTGGAAGGACATCTGCTGCATCAGGCCGAACATGGCGATGCCTGCGGCCTGCTGGGCCTGCTCGTTATTCGGATCGGCCTGCATGGTGCGGGCGGTTTCCTGCAGCTGCTTGACCAGTTCCATCGTGTAGCCGGAAAGGGCGAAGGACAGGGAGAGGCTGCCGACATCGGCAAAGTCGAGCGTGTAGTCTTCGAGATTGATCGTGCCGGATGCCGGCTCCCAGTTGCCGCTGACGCTGATTTCGCCGTTGACCGTCTGCAGTCCGAGCGCGTTGATCGCATCCTTGCTCTTCGGGTCTTCGACGCTGGTGAGGTCCGCCGTGATGCCGGTGACGCTGCCCTCGAAGGAGAGCGAGCTCTCGTCGTCGGAGAGCGCCATCGTGCCGCTGGCTTCGGAGATGGCAAAAACCTGCTTGCCGTCGTTCGTCACGGTGATCGGGCCGCTATGGGCTTCCTCGTACATCATCATCGAGGAGAGGCCTTCGCCCGCCGTGCTGCCGGGAACGACGACGCCGGCGAGGTAGAGATCCTTGACGTTGAAGCTGCTCTTCTCCTCGGTCACGTTGACCTCAGGGAATTCGATGCGATCGATGTGATAGGCGCCGCCGTCTTCCTGCGTCACGTCCTGCAGCGTCAGATTGCCGAGCATCACCGATTTCTCGTTGGGGCCCGTGGCCGTGAAGGTCGTGCCCTTGAGGACGACGTCATTGCCGTTGACCTCGATCGATTCGGCCTTCAGCACGCCGCTGCCGGAGGCATAGGCGGCATTGATCTTGGCGAGCAGGTCCTGACCGTCGATGGCGGCGAAGGCCTCGCCGGAGAGGGCGACGAAGGCGGCGCCTGCCATCAGAAGCCTGGTGGTGCGGAAATGGGTCATCAAACGGTCCTTTCGTGAAATCGGGGGATTTCGCCACTGAAAATCATTGGTTCCTTTTATATGGGTCCGGTTGGAAACTTCCACAGCTTTCATTCGCCGGCAGCGATCCGCCGTCCTCTCGGTGACGATTGTCACACTCCCGGTAATCCACAGCCGGAATGCCGGGATTCCTTGCTGTTTCCAGTGTTCTCGTCTAGTTGAGAGCCATGGGGAAAAGTCTTATTCCGCCCGGTGACGGCGGCGACCACATTCAACCGATCGATCTGAAGGCGGCGCTCGAGGAGCGTTATCTCGCCTATGCGCTGTCGACCATCATGCACCGGGCGCTGCCCGATGTGCGCGACGGGCTGAAGCCGGTGCATCGGCGCATCATCCACGCCATGAGCGAGATGGGCATCCGCCCGAATTCGGCGTTCAAGAAATGCGCCCGTATCGTCGGTGACGTCATCGGTAAGTTCCACCCGCATGGCGACCAGTCGGTCTACGATGCGCTGGTGCGTCTGGCGCAGGATTTCTCGCAGCGTTATCCGGTAGTCGACGGGCAGGGCAATTTCGGCAATATCGACGGCGATTCGGCTGCCGCCTATCGTTACACCGAAGCGCGCATGACCGACGTTGCGGCGCTGCTGCTCGAGGGCATCGAGCAGGATGCGGTCGACTTCCGCCCGACCTATAACGAGGAAGACGACGAGCCGGTGGTTCTGCCAGGCGCCTTCCCGAACCTTCTGGCGAACGGCGCTTCCGGCATCGCGGTCGGCATGGCGACGTCGATCCCGCCGCACAATGCGCATGAGATCTGCGACGCGGCGCTCTACCTGATCAAGAATCCCGGCGCGACCGTCGAGGAACTGCTGGCCGATCCGGCCAATCCGCAGAAGGGTGGCATCGAGGGCCCCGACTTCCCGACCGGCGGCATCATCGTCGAAAGCCGCGAGAGCATGATCGAGACCTACCGCACCGGTCGCGGCGGTTTCCGCGTCCGTGCCCGGTGGGAGACCGAGGATCTCGGTCGCGGCGGCTACCAGATCGTCATAACGCAGATCCCGTTCCAGGTGCAGAAGTCGCGCCTGATCGAAAAGATCGCCGAACTGCTGATTGCCCGGCGTCTGCCGCTGCTCGAGGACATCCGCGACGAATCGGCCGAGGACGTTCGCGTCGTACTGGTGCCGAAGAGCCGGACCGTCGATCCGACCATCCTGATGGAATCGCTGTTCAAGCTGACCGAGCTCGAAAGCCGCATCCCGCTCAACATGAACGTGCTGAGCCAGGGAAAGGTGCCGAGGGTCATGGCCCTCAACGAAGTGCTGTCCGAATGGCTGGCGCATCGCAAGGACGTGCTCGTTCGCCGCTCCAAATTCCGGCTGGCGGCGATCGACCGGCGGCTCGAGATTCTCGGCGGCCTTCTCATCGCCTATCTCAACCTCGACGAGGTGATCCGCATCATCCGCGAGGAGGACGAGCCGAAACCCGTGCTGATCGAGCGGTTCACGCTGACCGACAACCAGGCCGAAGCCATCCTCAACATGCGGCTCAGGAACTTGCGCAAGCTCGAAGAGTTCGAGATCCGCAAGGAGCATGAGGCCCTGTCGGCGGAAAAGGCGGAAATCGAGTCGCTGCTCGCCTCCGACGACAAGCAGTGGCAGACGGTTGCCTGGGAGATCGGCGAGGTCAAAAAGAAGTACGCCAAGGCGACCGAACTCGGCCGCCGCCGGACGACCTTCTCGAATGCGCCGGAAGCCGATATCGAGGCGATCCAGCAGGCGATGATCGAGAAGGAGCCGATCACCGTCGTCATCTCCGAAAAGGGCTGGATTCGTGCGCTCAAGGGCCACATTGCCGATACGTCGACGCTGACCTTCAAGGAGGGCGACGCACTTCGCGTGGCGTTCCCGGCGCAGACCACGGACAAGATCCTGCTCATCACCACGGGCGGCAAGGTCTATACGCTGGGTGGCGACAAGCTGCCGGGCGGGCGCGGCCATGGCGAGCCTCTGCGCATCATGGTCGACATGGAAAACGACCAGGACGTGCTGACCGCCTTCGTTCATGTCCCGAGCCGCAGGCTTTTGATCGCCTCGACGGCCGGCAACGGCTTCATCGTCGCCGAAAACGAGATCGTCGCCAACACCCGCAAGGGCAAGCAGGTGATGAATGTCGGCATGCCCGACGAGACGAAGCTCGTCGTTCCGGTGACCGGCGACCACGTCGCCGTGGTGGGCGAGAACCGCAAGATGGTGGTCTTCCCGCTGGAGCAGGTTCCCGAAATGACCCGCGGCAAGGGCGTCCGCCTGCAGCGCTACAAGGATGGCGGCATTGCCGACCTCAAGTGCTTCGCCATGGCCGACGGCCTGACCTGGGAAGACAGTGCGGCCCGCGTCTTCACAAAGAACAAGGACGAACTGATCGAATGGCTGAGCGACCGCGCGGCCGCCGGACGGACAGTGCCCAAGGGTTTCCCGCGCAGCGGCAAGTTCTCAGGCTGATCCGACCGGATCAGGACAACGGAACGGTGTGATCCCTGAGGAAACGCGTCGCGCCTTCCTCGTCGATCTCGCCCGCCGCGACGGCGACCACGAAGGCCACCACCGACGCTTGGTCCGCGTCGATCAGCAAGCCGTTGATGTAGAGGAACGTGAACGCCGACAGGAATCCCGATCGCTTGTTGCCGTCGGATAAGGGGTGGTTCCTGACGATGCCGCAGAGATAGGCCGCCGCCAACGCCAGGACGTCGCTTTCTCCATAAGCTGCCTTGTGAAGGGGCCGCGCAAGAGCGGCTTCGAGCGCGTATTCATCCTTGAGGCCGGGCAATCCTCCTTGCCCTGCGAGTTCGCGGTTGATGGCTTCCACGGCTTCACGGGAAAGCCACTTAGGCCCGCTCATTTGGCCAATTCACGCAGAGCGATCCGGTACTTCTTCATGCCTTCGCGCGCTGCCTCCATCTGTTCGGTCAGATCTGCCGGCTCAGGCGTCAGGCGAATACCGCCATCGGTCTCTTCGACGTCCAGTTTGTCCCCTGCCTTCAGGCCGAGGCGATCAAGGATCTCCTTGGGGATGATGATGCCTTCGGAATTGCCGATCTTGCGGATGATGACGTTCATGGAAATGATCCCTATGTTGCAACGACGTTATAACATGAGGTCGTAATCCGGTAAAGATCGCCGGGGCTTCCGGTGCGGGACACCGGCCGTTGCGATTGATCGTCGTCAAGGCGGCGCGCACTGGTGGGCCTAAGCTGCGACGCGTAAACGCAGGAGATAATCCATGCTGACACGACGCGGGATACTGGCAGGCGGGGCGGCGGTTCTGGCCCTTGGCGGGGCCGGGGTGACGCTGTCCACCAGACTGGCGGCGGATCGCTATGCCGCTTTCGCCGCGTATCTGCGAGAGCCCCTGAAACCATCCGGCGGGTCTCGCGACCTCATCCGCTATGCGACGCTCGCCGCGAGCGGGCACAACACCCAGCCGTGGCAGTTTCGCGAAAGCGCGCAGGCCATCGCCGTGGCGCCCGATCTCTCGCGGCGCACGCCGGTCGTCGATCCGGACGATCATCACCTTTATGTCAGCCTCGGCTGCGCGCTTGAGAACCTGGTGATAGCGGCAGGGGCGACGGGGCGGCCGGGCGAAGTGACGGATATGGGCGAGGGCGGTGCCATCTTCACCTTCTTGCCGCAGGCCGCAACGGCAGACACGATGGTCGCAGAACTGTTTCAAGCCATTCCGCTGCGCCAGTCCACCCGCAGCCTTTATGATGGAAAACCGGTATCCGCCGACCGACTCGAAAGGCTGACGAACGGAGCGGCGGTCGACGGCGTCGACATCGCTCTGATCAACGAGCGTCCGGCCATCGATCAGGTGCGCGACCTCATCATCGCCGGCAATGACGCGCAGATGGTCGACCCTGCCTTCATACGCGAGCTCAAGGACTGGCTGCGCTTCAGTCCGTCGGCAGCGATGCGAAAGGGCGACGGGCTCTACGCGCCGGCAAGCGGCAATCCGCCCTTGCCCGAATGGTTGGGGCCCATCGCCTTCGACCTGGCGTTCAAGCCGAAGAGCGAAGCAGACAAATATGCGCGCCAGATGGATAGCTCGGCCGGTGTCGCCGTCTTATCGGCACGGGAGGAAGGGCCGGCCGGTTGGATCGCCGTGGGGCGTGCCTGCCAGCGTTTCTGCCTGACCGCGACGGCGCTGGGCTTGAAGACCGCCTTCGTCAACCAGCCCGTCGAGGTGCCAGCATTGCGAGATGACATGGCCGCGCTGGCGGGCTTCGGCGTGCGCAGGCCCGATATCGTCCTGCGCTTCGGCCATGCGCCGGCAATGCCCTATTCGCCACGCCGTCCGGTGGATGCGGTGCTCATGGCGTGATGCCGGGACGTTGCACGGCGGCGCGTCCGTTCTGGCGGGCGTGCAGGCCGACGAGGGAATGGGCGAGCAGTGCGCCGACGATCAGCGTCCCGCCGAGCAGTGTCGCCGTCGACGGCACCTCGCGGAAGATCATCCACATCCAGACCGGCGCCAGCACCGTCTCCAGCAGGTAGAACATGCCGACTTCGGCGGCCGGCAGATAGCGCGGCGCGGTCGCCAGAAGCCAGAAGGCGACCGGCATCATCACCAGACCGTCGAGCAGGGCCCAGCCGGGAGACTGCATGGCAAAGCCTTCGGGCCAGGCGAAGAACAGGCTGATGGCGGCGGGAATGGCCGAGGCGAGCAGCGGCACGAAACCCATCGGTTGCCCGGAGGCGCGCGCCGTGGTCAGGCCGGCTGCGATCAGGACGGCCGCGGTCAGGGCCAGCAGGTCGCCGAAGAAATGGCCGGCGGCGAGGCCGTCGCCGACGATCAGCACGACGCCCGCCACCATCGCGCCCATGGTGATCAGGGTCGATCGGCTCGGGACTTCCTTCATGAAGAGCCAGGAAAGCAGCGCGGCGAACATCGGCGAGAAGGCGACGATGAAGACGACATTGGCCGTCGTGGTATGATAGACTGCGGCGACGAAGGCCATGGTGCTGAGGCCGTAGAACAAGCCGGCGAGCAGGCCCGCCCGTCCAGGCAAGAACGCCTCGCGCCTGCCCATCACGAAGCGGATGACCGCCATGGCAACGAGGGCCACGACGAGCGTGGAAAGGCTGCGCAGGGCGAGAACCGGCCAGAGGCTGCCCTCGGTCAGACGCACGAGGGGAATGTCGAAGGACAGGAAGAGGCCGCCGGCCGTGGCGACGAGAAGGCCGGTGCGGCGCACGGCATGATGGTCTGGCGTCATCCTAGGTCCGAACGGTCATCGACATCATTCGGCTGGTATCGTTCCCATCCCTGGTTGGTCAAGTGCTCCTGCGGCTGGAAGCGGGTCTTGTAGTCCATCTTGTGCGAACCCTTGACCCAGTAGCCGAGATAGACATGCGGCAGTCCGAGCGCCTTGGCGCGCTTGACGTGATCGAGCACCATCATCGTGCCGAGCGACCGCTTGACCATCGTCGGGTTGAAGAAGGAATAGACCATCGACAGGCCGTCGCTCATCAGGTCGGAGAGCGCGACCGCAATCAGTTCGCCCTTCGGCTGCTGGCTGATGCCGTCGCCGGGGCTGCGGAGCCGGTATTCGATCAGGCGCGTCTGGACATGGGTGTCCTCGACCATGATGGCATAGTCGAGCGCCGACATGTCCGACATGCCGCCCTGCTGGTGGCGGTAGTCGAGATAGGTGCGGAACAGCGAGAACTGTTCGGTCGAGGGCTGGGCCGGGAAGACGGTCGAGACGACGTCCTTGTTCGCCGCCTGCACCCGCTTGAAGGCGCGGCCCGGCTCGAACTCGTCCACCAGGATGCGAACCGACACGCAGGCCCGGCAGCCCTCGCAGGCCGGCCGGTAGGCGATGTTCTGCGAGCGGCGGAACCCGCCCTGCGTCAGGAGGTCGTTCATCTCCGTCGCGCGCGGCCCGATCAGATGGGTGAAGACCTTGCGCTCCATCTCGCCCGCCAAGTAGGGGCACGGCGCGGGCGCCGTGAGGTAGAACTGCGGGGAAGGAGATGCCTGGGTGTTCATCGTTCGCCGGTCAGGAGCCTCTCGCCACGAATATGCGCTTTAGCATGGCGCAAGATTGCAAAACGTCAACACTCCGTCACAAAACGATACGCGCCTTGTCCGGGAAGGCGTGGCGGACGATGCCCGCCACGGGCGCGTCAGGCTGTGCGGATCGTCGCCGTGCCGAGCAGCAGGTCGTGCACCAGGCGCGAGCGCTCGATGAACAGACCGGCCAGAAGGATGAGCGGCGTCAGCACCGAGTTGAGGATCCAGAACAGCGCCAGATGGGCGATCGCCGTGATGAAATCGATGCGTCGTCCGTCGAGCCGGACCATGGCGATGCCCACGGCCCGCATGCCCGGCGTCGCCTGCGACGGTCCGGAGAGCGACAGGCCGAAATAGAGCCCGGCGACGATGAAGAACAGGATCGGATAGAGCAGGAAGCCGAGGCCGAGCGTCAGCACGCCGAGGAAGAAGACCAGGACGGCGGCCGGGACCCAGAGTGCCGCGACGATCAGATAATCGATGAGAAAGGCGAAGACGCGGCGAGACAGCACGCCGCTATAGGCGCGCCAGTCCTCCGGTGCGGCATAGATCGGATTCGGGTCGAGGCTCATGGTCGTCTCCACAGATGTTTCGACTGTTCCATATGGGGAGAAGGAGCCGAAATACAATCGGTCGAGCGGTCCTCAGCCCTGCTTGGCGAGAAATTTCGCCACGTCCATGGCAAAATAGGTGAGGATGCCGTCGCAGCCGGCGCGCTTGAAACAGAGCAGGGTCTCCATCATGGCCCGCTCGCCGTCGATCCAGCCATTGGCGGCCGCCGCCTTGATCTGCGCATATTCGCCCGAGACCTGATAGGCGAAGACCGGAAGGCCAAAGGCCTCCTTCATCCGCCAGCACATGTCGAGATAGGGCAGGCCGGGCTTGACCATCAGCATGTCCGCACCTTCCTCGACGTCGAGGGCGGCATCGCGCATCGCCTCGGTGCCGTTGGCCGGGTCTATATAGTAGCTCTTCTTGTCGCCCTTCAGCAGCCCGCCGGTCGAGATCGCCTCGCGATAGGGGCCGTAATAGCAGGATGCGAACTTGGTAGCATAGGACATGATGCCGACCGACTGGTGGCCGGCGGCGTCGAGGCCGCGGCGGATGGCGCCGATCCGGCCGTCCATCATGTCCGACGGCGCGATGATGTCGGAGCCGGCATCGGCCTGCAGCACGGCGGCGCGGACGATCTGGTCGACGGTCTCGTCGTTGACGATCTCGCTGCCGCGCAGGATGCCGTCATGGCCGTGGCTGGTGAACGGATCGAGCGCCACGTCGGTGATCACGCCGATATTCGGCACGGCCTTCTTGATCGCGGCGGTCGCGCGGTTGATCAGGTTGTTGGCCTCGAGGATCTGCGAGCCCGTCTCGTCGCGCAGGTTCATCTCGACATTGGGAAAGGTCGCCAGCGCCGGGATGCCGAGGTCGGCCGCTTCCTTCGCGGCTTCGACGGCCTTGTCGATCGTCATGCGGTTGACGCCCGGCATGGCGGCGATCGGCTCGACGATGCCCTCGCCGGGAATGATGAAGATCGGCCAGATTAGGTCGTCGACGGTCAGCCGGTTTTCCAGGACGAGACGGCGGGTCCAGTCGGCCTTGCGGTTGCGACGCATCCGGCGGTGACCGGTGATGTCGTCGACCAGATGTGTCTTGTCCGTCATGGCGAAGTCCTCGTCCTTGTCTCACGAATAGCGGCTGGATAGCACTTACGGCAGGGATTGCCAAAGCGGAAGACGACGCATGGTCGCGGCGGTAGCTGGCGGCGGCGGGTGCCTTCGGCGTATCCTTGCGCCATGGAACCTGATTCTCACAGCACACCCAAGCGCAGCCTGACCGAAATCCTGTTCGTGGTCTTCCTGCGAATGGTGGCGGTGGCGTGCCTTTGGTTCGCGCTGCAATACTGGGCCATGCTGGTCGGCTATTCGCTGGGCGGCCGGGCGCGGTTCGATCTCCTGGACCTGCCGTGGAAAGTGGCGGGCACGAGCCTGGCGGTGATCTTCCCGGTGGCAGCGCTCGGGCTGTGGATGGCGGTGTCCTGGGGCCCGGTCATCTGGGCGCTGGGGGCAGGGGGGCAGATCCTGATGTACTGGCTTTGGTCGGGCATCTTCGGCTACAATCGGCTTGCCATCATGATGCATGCCCTGGTCGCCTTCGTCTATCTGGTGTTCCGCTTGGCGCTCTGGCTCGAAATGCGCCACAAGGGCGAAGAGATAAGGGTTGATTTACCCTGATCGCATGAGCGGCTTTGGTAAGCCTCTGTTAAGCCTGCGTTTTAAATAGAATTTTATGCGCATTGGATATGGTCCTCACTAAGGCGGGAGAAAACAACAGCCGCCACCCAAACAGTGAGGCAGACCGACATGAACACCAAGATGAAGCCGCAGCCGGCAACGCTCGATCCCCAGGAAGACGCGATCCGGAATCTCTATCTCGAATCCCTGCACCTCGTTGAACGTCTCCATCGCCGTCTCCTCGACGTGATCAAGGACGAGTTCGACCGCCAGGGTCGCAACGACGTCAATGCCGTCCAGGCTCTCCTGCTCTTCAACATCGGCAATTCGGAACTGACCGCCGGTGAACTGCGCTCGCGCGGCTACTATCTCGGCTCGAACGTATCCTACAACGTCAAGAAGCTCGTCGACCTCGGGTTCATCAACCATCAGCGTTCGCGCATCGACCGCCGCTCGGTCCGTATCAGCCTGACGGAAGCCGGGCAGGAAGTGGCCGAAACCGTGGCCAAGCTCTACGAGCGCCACATCGGCTCGATCCAGAAGGTCGGCGGCATCGGTTCCGACGAATTCACCCAGATGAACAAGCTGCTGCAGCGCTTGGATCGTTTCTGGAACGACAGCATCATGTACCGTCTCTAATCCACGAGAGACCTGCTTCTGCTGTAATTTCCTCCAGTCATACCGCAGCACGAGATGGCGCCAGGTGGCAGAATTGCCCACCATGGCGCCCGCTCGCGTTTGACCCGTCGGGCGAGCTTGCAAGGGCGGTCGTTTCGGCTTGTCGGGCGCGGCCCGTGACCGGTACGATGACGTGTTCGTGAATCGCACACAATGGCCCGAGCCACGAATTGGCCATATTGATATGGGACCCGCCATGCATGCAAAAGCTGCAATTGTGACGTGGCCGAAGCCCGCTGTTTGGCACGGCGAGGGGCGTTCATCGTCCATTTGTTAACCATGCCGCCGTAAGGGATGGTATGAGTCGTTCAATTTGGAAAACGGTAGGAAAAATGTCGAAAAAGTCCGGAAACGTTGCCTTGTCGCGCCGCGCCCTTCTTCAGGGAGCCGCAGTCGCCGGCGCCGCCGCCTTTGCCGGCCAGGCAGCCGCCCAGACAGCCATCGATGAGGTGATCACCGCACCAAGGCGCGGCAACTGGGACGATCAGTTCGACGCCAAGGCCTCGCGCACGGTCGCCGGCGTGACCTCCAACACGCCGATGCTCAGCCCCAACAACTTCATCTACATTCAGCAGGCGATCACCGACTACCAGACGATCGTGGCGAACGGCGGCTGGCCGCAGGTCAATCCGTCGGTCAAGCTGAAGATCGGCGTCAATGATCCGTCCGTGCAGCAGTTGCGCCAGCGCCTGATGATCTCGGGCGACCTGCCGCGCTCGGCCGGCATGTCGAATTCGTTCGATTCCTACGTCGACGGGGCGGTGAAGCGCTTCCAGGCCCGTCACGGCCTGCCGGAAGACGGCGTCCTGGGCGAATTCACCCTGAAGGCGCTGAACGTATCGGCCGACACCCGCCTGATGCAGCTCAACGTCAACCAGCAGCGCCTGCAGGCGATGATGAGCAAGCCGCTCGAAAATCGCTACATCGTCGTCAACATTCCGGCGGCCTATGTCGAAGCCGTTGAGGGCGATCGCGTCGCTCTGCGGAACACCGCGATCGTCGGCCGCATCAGCCGTCCGTCGCCGACGCTCGACTCCAAGGTCAGCGACGTCATCCTCAACCCCTACTGGACTTCGCCGCGCTCGATCGTTGAAAAAGACATCGTGCCGATGATGCAGAAGGATCCGACCTATCTCACGCGCAACAGCATCCGCCTGATCGACGGCAACGGCCAGGAAGTCGCGCCGGAAACCATTGACTGGTTCGCCCCCAAGGCGCCGAACCTCATGTTCCGCCAGGACCCGGGCAAGATCAACGCCATGTCCTCGACGAAGATCAACTTCCCCAGCCCGGATGGCGTCTACATGCACGACACGCCGACGCAGGGCCTGTTCAACAAGCTGATGCGCTTCGAGTCCTCGGGCTGCGTCCGCGTCCAGAATGTCCGCGACCTCGTGGTCTGGCTGCTGAAGAACACGCCCGGCTGGAGCCGTCAGGAAATCGAACGCGTCATCGCCACGCGCGTCAATACGCCGATCCCGCTGGCCGACGAAATCGGCGTGCACTGGGTCTATATCTCGGCCTGGTCGGCAAAGGACAATATCGTCCAGTTCCGCGACGACATCTACGAGCTGGATGGCAATGCGCAGCTTGCTCTGCAGACCAATATCGGTGTCGAGCAGGTCGGCGGTTCGGTCGACGACGACATCCTGCCGCAATAAGCCCGATCGTCGATCGGCAAGTTATACCGGCCGCGCCCCAAAAGGCGCGGCTTTTCTTATGGTCGATGAAGCTCCCGAAGCCGGGAAAGATACCAAGGATTGATCGGGATCGCTCTTTGATGCGCAAATGTCGCGTCCCGTATTGCCCTTGCCGAAACGGAACGCTAAGACCCCTTGGCATCAACCCGTCAGGAGCCTGCAGTCATGTCGAACACCGATGCCTTCTTTTCCCGTACGCTTGCCGAAACCGATCCGGATATTTTCGGCGCGATCGAGAAGGAACTGGGTCGCCAACGTCACGAGATCGAGCTGATCGCCTCGGAAAACATCGTGTCCCGCGCCGTTCTCGAGGCGCAGGGTTCGATCATGACCAACAAGTATGCCGAGGGTTATCCGGGCAAGCGCTATTACGGCGGCTGCCAGTTCGTTGACATCGCCGAGGAACTGGCGATCGAACGCGCCAAGAAGCTGTTCGGCGTCAACTTCGCCAACGTCCAGCCCAATTCCGGCTCGCAGATGAATCAGGCCGTGTTCCTCGCACTGCTTCAGCCGGGTGACACCTTCATGGGCCTCGACCTGAACTCCGGGGGGCACCTGACCCACGGCTCGCCGGTCAACATGTCCGGCAAGTGGTTCAACGTCGTGTCCTACGGCGTTCGCGAAGGCGACAACCTGCTCGACATGGATGCGGTTGCCGAATCTGCCCGCAAGCACAAGCCGAAGCTCATCATCGCCGGCGGCACCGCCTATTCCCGCATCTGGGACTGGAAGCGTTTCCGCGAGATCGCCGACGAAGTCGGCGCCTGGCTGATGGTCGACATGGCCCACATCGCCGGCCTCGTTGCCGGCAACCAGCATCCGTCGCCGTTCCCCCATTGCCACGTCGCCACCACCACGACCCACAAGTCGCTGCGTGGTCCGCGCGGCGGCATGATCCTCACCAATGACGAGGATCTGGCGAAGAAGTTCAACTCGGCCGTCTTCCCCGGTCTCCAGGGCGGCCCGCTGATGCACGTCATCGCCGCAAAGGCTGTGGCCTTCGGTGAGGCGCTGAAGCCCGAGTTCCAGGACTACGCCGCCCAGATCGTCAAGAACGCCAAGGCGCTGTCCGAGACGCTGGTGGCCGGCGGCCTCGACATCGTGTCGGGCGGCACCGACAACCACCTGATGCTGGTCGACCTGCGCAAGAAAAACGCCACCGGTAAGCGTGCGGAGGCCGCTCTCGGCCGCGCCTACGTCACCTGCAACAAGAACGGTATCCCGTTCGATCCGGAAAAGCCCTTCGTCACCTCCGGCGTTCGCCTCGGCACGCCGGCCGGCACGACCCGCGGCTTCAAGGAAGCGGAGTTCCGCGAGATCGGCAATCTGATCGTCGAGGTTCTCGATGGCCTGAAGGTTGCCAATTCCGACGAGGGCAATGCCGTCGTCGAAGCATCGGTGCGGGAAAAGGTAGTGGCTCTCACCGGCCGCTTCCCGATGTACCCTTACATGTAAGGAAAGCGCATGCGCTGCCCGTTCTGCGGTTCGGAAGATACCCAGGTCAAGGATTCGCGTCCGGCGGAGGATAACACCTCCATCCGCCGGCGGCGTATCTGTCCCGACTGCGGTGGCCGCTTCACGACGTTCGAACGGGTCCAGCTGCGCGAGCTGATGGTGGTCAAGAAGACGGGCCGCAAGGTCCTGTTCGACCGCAACAAGTTGGTGCGGTCCTTCCAGATCGCGCTGCGGAAACGTCCTGTCGACAACGAGCGCATAGAGCGTGCCGTATCCGGCATCGTTCGCCGGCTGGAGAGTTCGGGCGAGACGGAAATCTCCTCGGAGGAAATCGGCCTGCAGGTTCTCGAAGCGCTGAAGAGCCTCGATGACGTCGGCTTCGTCCGTTATGCCTCCGTCTATCGCGATTTCTCCCATGCCGAGGACTTCGAGAACGTGATCGCCGAGATCAATGCCAAGATCTCCCGCGACAGCGGCGTGGAGTGATCCTTGACCGGGGCGCCCGATGACGAGCGCTTCATGGCGGAGGCGATCCGCCTGTCGCTACGCCATCTCGGACGCACCTCCACCAACCCTTCCGTCGGCTGCCTGATCGTCAAGGACGGCACGATCGTCGGCCGTGGCGTGACCGCCGAAGGCGGTCGCCCGCATGCCGAGCCGCAGGCCTTGGCCGATGCCGGCGAGAGCGCGAGGGGGGCAACGGTCTATGTCACGCTCGAACCCTGTTCCCATCACGGCAAGACCCCGCCCTGCGCCGATGCCCTCATCGCCGCCGGCGTCGCTCGCGTCGTCGTCTCCGTCACCGATCCCGACCAACGCGTCTCGGGCCGCGGCCTGAAGATGCTGGAAGATGCCGGGATCGAGGTGACGACGGGTATTCTTGAAGAGGAGGGGCGGCGGGCGCTGGCCGGCTATCTCACGCGGCAGACGAAGGGGCGTCCCTATGTGATTCTGAAGCTTGCGGTTTCCCGGGACGGCATGCTCGGCCGAAAGGGTGGCGGGCAGGTGGCGATATCAGGCCCGGCCGCCCGCGAGAAAGTCCAGCAGCTGCGCGCCGAAACCGATGCCATTCTCGTCGGCATCGGCACCGCCTTGGCCGACGATCCGCTGCTGACCGTGCGTCTTGAAGGGCTCGAAGACCGTTCACCGACACGCATCGTGCTGGACCGCAATCTCGACCTGCCACTCTCGTCGAAACTGGTGTCCACCGCGCAGGAGGTCCCGCTGATCGTCGTCCGCGGCGTCACGGACGAAAGCATTGAAGGCGGGAAGGCCGTCGAGACGCTGGCGGCGCGAGAGGCGGCGCTCAAGGAAAGGGGCGTGGAGGTGCTGGAGGCCGCCGATCTTGGAAGCCTGCTCTTTGCGCTTGGCAGTCGCGGCATCTCGTCTCTGCTGGTCGAAGGCGGTGCGCGCGTCGCCGCCGATTTCCTCGCGGCCGATCTGGTGGACGAGATCCAGCTCTATCAGGGTACGCCGGAGGTCGGCGCCGACGGCATTGCCTCGCCCTTGACGATCGGCACTATCCCACAGAACTTCAAGCCACTGCACAGCCTTGAAGTGGGGCCGGACCGGCTGGACGTCTTCGAACGGACGCAATTCGCCTAATGCAAAAAAAAGGCCCGGCTGTCAGACAGCCGGGCCTTTTTCATGGTCGTCGCGTGATGGGGATCAGGCGACGGCGATCAGGTCTTCCTCATCGTCGCGCTGGCGGCCACCGATGGCGGCAGCAACCGCAGCAATGAAGGCACCGATCATCAGCGATACCGCACCGGTCAGGGCAACGGCGGTCGCCGCCTGCTTGGCCGTATCGGCTGCTTCCTTGGCTTCGGTCTTCGCAGCCTCGATATTGGCGAGCGTCTGGTCGACACGGGCCGTGGCATCTGCTTCCGAAAGGCCGGTGCGCGAGGCAACCACCCGATCGAGATAGGCGCGGTCGTCTGCCGGCATTTCGCCGCGCAGCGTGCCGTTGATGAGGATGCGCGAGACTTCGGCGGTGACGCGTTCGTCGGGCTGCACGGCCGGCGGCGTTGCCGGATCGGCAGGGCGCAGGATGGCATCGGCGAAATAGTCGACCGAGAAGCCGGCACCATCGTCGCTGGCATTGGCCGCTGCGGTGACACCGGCAGCACCGGCGGCGCCGACGGCAGTCGCCGTGGCACCGGCAACCGTGCCTGCAGCCGAAGCGATGACAGAGCTCAGCAGTCCGGCCACGAGGATCGTCGAGAGTGCCCAGGACAGGAAGCCGTGGGCCGTGTCGCGGAAGAAGACTTCATCCGTGCGGACGCCGACCCACTTGGTGCGCAGACGGCCGGTCATGTAACCGCCGAATGCAGAAGACAGCCACTGGACCAGAACGAGCCAGACTGCCGTCGTCCAGCCGATCGCCTCCAGCGACGCGCTTTCTCCGCTCCACGGCGACACCATGGTCAGGCCAAGGCCGGAACCGATGAGCGTCAGGATGAGGGTGATGGCGGAGGCAGCGAGGGCGCCGGCGATGATGGATCTAAGCGAGACGGCCGAAACCGCGGATTCCACCGGCATTAATGTCGGGGAAGAGGAGACTGGAATGGACATGCCGCCTCCTACCGCCAGAAAAGCATGATGAGAATGATGAACGGGAGCGGAACCCCCAGAAGCCAAAGCAAAATACCGCGACCCATGATCTACCTCCTATCGGCCTTGCCGATGATTTCGTTGTACCTCCCGGCCGCGCCTCAGCGACGCGACGGTCTCGTTAAGAACACCGGTTCGCCGCTTTTGTTCCACCAGGCTGACGGCGCCCATCCGCTCGATGGTTTCGAGAACACGCAGGCCCGCTTTCGCCCGCACCGGTGAAAAACACTTGCCAAGCCCGGTGCGCCGTGGTTTGACCGCGCTTCATCCTGCATTGCGCCGAATTCTCATGAAAACCGGGGTCGAGATCATGGCTAAGAAGAAATCTGCACCGCATCTCCTGATCGTCGAGGCAAGGTTCTACGACGACATGTCCGACGCCCTTCTGGACGGAGCCAAGACGGCTCTCGACGAAGCCGGCGCGACCTATGACATCGCCACGGTTCCGGGCGCGCTCGAAATCCCGCCGGCGATCTCCATGGCGCTCGATGCCGCCGACGAGGAAGGCATGCAGTATGACGGCTTCGTCGCGCTCGGCATGGTCATCCGCGGCGAGACCTATCATTTCGACATCGTCGCCAACGAATCCTCGCGCGCGCTGATGGACCTGTCGGTTTCCGAATCGCTGCCCATCGGCAACGGCATCCTGACGGTCGAGAATGAAGAGCAGGCCTGGGCACGCGCCCGCCGCTCGGACATGGACAAGGGCGGCTTTGCCGCCCGTGCGGCGCTGACGATGATCGCGCTGAAAAAGAAACTGGGTAACTGAACGAATATGTCGACGGAAGAAAACCAGCCGGTCAAGACTGCCAACCAGCGGGGCGCGGCGCGCCTCGCAGCCGTGCAGGCGCTGTATCAGATGGATATCGGCGGCACCGGCGTGCTGGAAGTGGTCAGCGAATACGAGACCCATCGCCTTGGCCAGGAAGTCGACGGCGAGACCTATCTCAAGGCGGATGCCTCCTGGTTCCGCTCGATCGTCGCCGGCGTCGTGCGCGATCAGACGGTCATCGATCCGATGATCGCCGGTGCCCTGCAGGACGACTGGGCGCTGTCGCGCATCGATTCGACGGTCCGCGCCATCCTGCGGGCAGGCGTCTTCGAACTGCTCGAGCGCAAGGACGTGCCTGTCCCGGTCATCGTCACCGAATATGTCGAGATCGCCCGTGCCTTCTTCGAGGACGAGGAACCCAAGCTCGTCAACGCCGTGCTCGACCGGATCGCCAAGCAGGTCCGCGGCCCCGCCAAGAAATAATTCCAAGGATCAGGACATGGCCGCTCACGAGTCGCAAGGGTTGGACGGCCAGCTTCGTGCGGCCAAGCGCAACGTGTCCATTCTCACCGTGGCCCAGTCGATCCTCGGATCGGCGGCTCCGCTCAGCTTTTCTGTCGGCGGTCTCGCCGGCTTCCAGCTGCTGGGCGCAGACAAGTCGCTCGCGACCGCGCCCTTGACCGGCTTCAATGTCGGCGTGGCGCTCGGCGCCATCGTCGTGGCCGCCGCGTCGCGTTTCCTCGGCCGGCGCGAGAGCTTCATGGTCGGCGCGCTGATGGGCGCCATCGGCGGATCCGTGGCGGCCCTTGCGCTCTTCCGTTCCGAATTCTGGCTCTTTGCCTTCGGCCTGATGCTGATCGGCCTCTCCGGCGGCTTCACCCAGAAGATTCGCTTTGCCGCGGCCGATGCGTCTCCGAGCTTCTACAAGGGCAAGGCGATCTCTTGGATCCTTGCCGGCGGCATCGTCTCGGCCATCGTCGGCCCGCAGCTGGCGATCTGGCTCAAGGACTGGATGGAGCCGGTGACCTTTGCCGGCGCCTTCATGGGCCTCGTGCCGCTGATGCTGCTCGCCATCGTCGTGCTGTCCTTCCTGAAACTGCCCGACACCTCGTCGAAGACCGCCGGCAGCGAACCGGCCCGCCCGCTGCGCGAGATCGTCATGACGCAGCGATTCGTCACCGGGATGATCTGCGGCATCAGCTCCTACGCGCTCATGACCTTCATGATGACGGGCGCGCCGCTCGCCATGGTCGTCGGCTGCGGCTTCTCCTCCGACCTCGCCACGCTCGGCATCCAGTGGCACGTGATCGCCATGTTCGCGCCGAGCTTCTTTACCGGCATGCTGATCACCCGCTTCGGCACGGAAAAGGTCGTCGCCGCCGGTCTGCTGATTCTGATGAGCTGCGCCATCGTCGCCCATATGGGGGTCGAGCTGTGGAACTTCTGGCTGGCTCTGGTGCTGCTCGGCATCGGCTGGAACTTCGGTTTCATCGGCGCAACCGCCATCGTCGCCTCGAGCTATCGGCCGCATGAGGCCGACAAGGTCCAGGGCTTCCACGACATCATCCTGTTCGGCACGGTGGCCCTTTCCTCCTTCTCGTCCGGCAAGGTCTTCTCGGCCTTCGGCTGGTCGGTGATGAACCTCGTGATCTGGCCCGTGACCATCATCTGCCTGATCCTGGTCGTTCTGCAGATGCGCGCAGCCGCCCGCAAGGACCGCGCCTGAACCCGTCCGGCTGCGACACCGCCGGGGCTTGACGTTAGGGAATCCGCAACGCAATCTCGCCGCAAGTCGGGCAGCTTCCGGAGGAGGGGCCGAGCCTGACGTCACCGCCCGCGGGGAGTGAGGCGCGGGCAATACGGGAGGTATTGCGAATGACAGTGCTTTTAGGCGTCATATTTTGCGGTTTGCTGTCGGTAGCCTATGCAATCTGGGCGACACGCTCGGTGCTGGCCGCCGATCAGGGCAATGCCCGCATGCAGGAAATTGCCGGTTATATTCGTGAAGGGGCGCAAGCCTATCTCGCCCGCCAATACCTCACCATTGCAATCGTGGGCGTCGTCGTCTTCGTGGGTGCCTGGCTGCTGCTGTCGGCAACGGCGGCCATCGGCTTCCTGATCGGTGCCGTTCTGTCCGGCGCTGCCGGCTTCATCGGCATGCACGTCTCGGTCCGCGCCAACGTGCGCACCGCCCAGGCGGCATCCCAGAGCCTGGCCGCCGGCCTCGACATCGCCTTCAAGTCCGGTGCGATCACCGGCATGCTGGTCGCCGGCCTGGCGCTGCTCGGCGTCTCCATCTACTTCTACGTCCTGACCGTGGTGCTCGGCCACGAGAGCGGTTCGCGCGAAGTCATCGACTCGCTCGTCGCGCTCGGCTTCGGCGCGTCGCTGATCTCGATCTTCGCCCGTCTCGGCGGCGGTATCTTCACCAAGGGTGCGGATGTCGGCGGCGACCTCGTCGGCAAGGTCGAGGCCGGTATTCCCGAAGACGATCCGCGCAACCCGGCCACCATCGCCGACAATGTCGGCGACAATGTCGGCGACTGCGCCGGCATGGCCGCCGACCTGTTCGAGACCTATGCTGTCTCGGTCGTCGCCACCATGGTGCTGGCTGCCATCTTCTTTGCCGGTTCGGCGGCGCTCGACATCGCGATGATCTATCCGCTCGCCATCTGCGGCGCCTGCATCATCACCTCGATCATCGGCACCTTCTTCGTCAAGCTAGGCACCAACGGCTCGATCATGGGCGCCCTCTACAAGGGTCTCATCGTCACCGGCGCGCTGTCGATCCTTGGTCTCGGTGCCGCGACCTCGCTAACCATCGGCTGGGGTTCGATCGGCACCGTCGCCGGCATGGACATCACCGGCTGGAACCTGTTCATCTGCGGCATTCTCGGCCTCGTGGTCACCGCACTGATCGTGGTCATCACCGAATACTACACCGGCACCAACAAGCGGCCGGTCAACTCGATCGCCCAGGCCTCGGTCACCGGTCACGGCACCAACGTGATCCAGGGTCTGGCCGTCTCGCTCGAATCGACGGCGTTGCCGGCCATCGTCATCGTCGGCGGCATCATCTGGACCTATCAGCTTGCCGGCCTGTTCGGCACGGCGATCGCGGTAACCACCATGCTCGGCCTGGCCGGCATGATCGTAGCGCTCGACGCCTTTGGCCCGGTCACCGACAATGCCGGCGGCATTGCCGAAATGGCCGGCCTGCCGTCGGAAGTGCGCAAGTCGACCGACGCGCTCGATGCGGTCGGCAACACGACCAAGGCGGTCACCAAGGGCTATGCGATCGGCTCGGCCGGTCTCGGCGCGCTGGTTCTGTTCGCCGCCTATTCCAACGATTTGAAATTCTTCGCCGCCAACAGCGACAAGTATCCGTATTTTGCTGGAATGGACGAGATCTCCTTTGACCTGTCCAACCCTTACGTCGTGGCCGGCTTGATCTTCGGCGGTCTCATCCCCTACCTGTTCGGCGGTATCGCCATGACAGCGGTCGGCCGGGCAGCCGGTTCGATCGTCGAGGAAGTCCGCCGGCAGTTCCGCGAGAACCCCGGCATCATGCAGGGGACGGTCAAGCCGGACTACGGCCGCGCCGTCGACATGCTGACCAAGGCCGCGATCCGGGAAATGATCATCCCCTCGCTGCTGCCGGTTCTGGCTCCGCTGGTCGTCTATTTCGGCGTGCTGCTGATCTCCGGCTCCAAGGCCTCGGCCTTTGCCGCCCTCGGCGCCTCGCTGCTCGGTGTCATCGTCAACGGCCTGTTCGTGGCGATTTCGATGACCTCGGGCGGCGGCGCCTGGGACAATGCGAAGAAGAGCTTCGAGGACGGCTTCGTCGACAAGGACGGCGTCAAGCACCTGAAGGGCTCGGATGCGCACAAGGCATCGGTCACGGGGGACACCGTCGGCGATCCCTACAAGGACACGGCCGGTCCGGCCGTCAACCCGGCGATCAAGATCACCAATATCGTCGCCCTGCTGTTGCTCGCCGTCCTGGCCGGCTGACATCGGGCGAACCATCGCTTGGCAAAGAAAAAAACCGCGGGAGCAAGCTTCCGCGGTTTTTCTTTGTTCTTGTGTGATCCGGCTGGCGCTTACATGCCGCCGAGCATGTTCTTGACGCTGTTGGCTGCGCCGCCACCGCCCGACAGGATCTGCTGCAGGAAGGTGAGATCCTTGCCGCCCGTGGGGGTGGTGCGCGAGATCATGTCGAAGACCTTGCCATCCTTCAGCGTGTAGTTGGCGCGCTGCGCAACGACGCCTTCCTTGTCGAAATAGATCGCCAGGATCTGCTGTTCGACCAGCTTCTGCTTCATGAAGGCGACGGCACGCGTGCGCTTCTGCGAGATGTAGTAGAAGACTTCGCCGTCGAAGGTGGCGGTTGTCGAGGGCGTGCCAAGCGACAGGATGACCTGCTCGCGGCTCGAGCCGACCGGCACGAGCTCCAGCGCATCCTGGTCGATGACATAGCCGTTATGAAAGACTTCGGAGGTCGTGCAGCCCGTCAGGCTGGCGACCGAAAGGGCGAGGGCGAGGGCAGTGCAGCCGAGAACTTTTCTGTCCGATCCGAGATACCGCATTTCCAACCACACGTCTCCAATGACTCCAAGCGGCCGCCCGACACGGTCGACCGCAAACCTGATGCGCATACCATTGTGGCCTTTCCGGGGACAAAACCTGCGCCGCGCGGCCCTTGTTCGGACGAAGCGGCCAGCGACCCGGTGACGGCCACGAGGATCGGGCCGGACGGCAGAAACGGCATTGCAATTCACGTCTGCTTCGGTAAACCAGCTTTCGCAATCATGCAACACGACCCGGGGCAGGCGAGCCCGTTCCCTGGGTTCTTTTTGGTGAAATGAATGCTATTCGGGTATTTCCGACAGAAAAAGCATAACCGGATCATCGTTGAGCGGCAGTATGCGGCATTGACCGCGACGGCGCGCACGCCGGTATTCTATGCCGAACTCGGTGTGCCCGACACGGTCATGGGCCGTTTCGAAATGCTGTCGCTGGTGCTGATTCTCTACTTTCGGCGCATGAGGCAGTCGGCCCGCGGCGGCCAGGAGATCGCCCAGGAGATCATCGACGCCTTTTTCGAGGATGTGGATCATTCCATTCGCGAGCTGGGCATCGGCGACCAGGGCGTGCCGAAGCGCATGAAGAAGCTCGCCGGCATGTTCTTCGGCCGGCTGGAGGCCTATGCCGCAGCGCTCGATAAAGATGATGCCGGCCTGTTGGCGTCGGCCCTTCGGCGCAATATATATCCGGAAACGGGTGACGACGCGCCGGACATGGCCGGCCTTGCCGAATGGATGATGGACGCCGAGCGCAGGCTTCGCGCCCTCGATGAGGAGGTCGTCGAGACCGGTAGCGTCCGGCTCGACGCCCCTGGAGGTTTGCTCTGAAATGACTTCGCACAAGAAGGATGCCGACGCATCGGCCTTCTCCTATCTGGTGAAGGTTGGCCACGTCTCGGCCAATCCCGTCCGGGTTCACGTCGAGGCGGATGCGCGCGAATGCAAGGCGCTGGCCGACGTGTGGCGGGTGGAAGCGGTGAACCGGCTGAGCGCCGAATTGCAGATCAACCGCTGGAAGAAGGACGGCATCCGCATCCGCGGCCAAGTCGATGGCGAGGTCGTACAGGCCTGCGTCGTGACGCTGGAACCGGTGGTGTCCGAGATCAGGCAGGAGATCGATCAGATCTTCGTTCCCGAAGGATCGAAGCTTGCCCGCATCGTCACCGACGAGGCCGGCGAGATGATCCTCGACCCTGACGGCCCGGACCTTCCCGAGACCTTCGTCGGCGACACCATCGACGCCGGTGCGGTGGTTGCGGAGTTCGCCGCCCTCGGCATCGACCCCTATCCGAAGAAGCCGGGCGCGCAATTTGCCGGACATATCGAGAGCGACGGGGCGGACGACGGGCGACCTTCGCCTTTCGCCGCGCTCAAGGACTGGAAAAAGGACTAATCGCAGCCACAACGTCGGTGAATTGGGTTGTGCGGTACGGCGAAACCGGTATTTTGGCCGAAATTTCGCCGGGCAGCGAATAAGAAGGATCGGGCATAAGTGATCAGAATTTCTCTTGACGTCATGGGGGGCGACTTCGGCCCCGAAGTCGTCATTCCCGGTGCTGCCAAGGCGCTGGAGCGGCATCCCGACATCCAGTTCGTTCTGTTCGGCCAGCAGGAGCGCTGTCTCCCGCTCATCGCCCAGTATCCGAAGCTCAAGGAGAAGTCGGTCTTCCATCATTGCGACGTCGCCGTCGGCATGGACGAGAAGCCGAGCCAGGCGCTGCGCCGCGGCCGCTACATCTCCAGCATGTGGCGTTCGATCGAGGCGGTGAAGACCGGCCAGGCCGACGTCATCGTGTCCGCCGGCAATACCGGCGCGCTGATGGCCATGGCCAAGTTCTGCCTGCGCACCATGGCGACCATCGAACGGCCGGCCATTGCCGCGATCTGGCCGACCTTGTCGGGCGAGAGCATCGTGCTCGACGTCGGGGCGACGATCGGCGCCGATGCTCAGCAACTGCTCGACTTCGCCCTGATGGGCGGCGCCATGGCGCGCGCCCTGTTCGAGGTGGAGCGCCCGCTGGTCGGCCTGCTCAATGTCGGCGTGGAAGAGATCAAGGGCCAGGAAGAAGTCAAGGAAGCCGGGCGCATGCTGCGCGAGGCCGGTCTCGACACCATGGACTATTACGGCTTCGTCGAAGGCGACGATCTCGGCAAGGGTACGGTCGACGTCGTCGTGACCGAGGGATTCACCGGCAATATCGCGCTGAAGACCGCCGAAGGCACGGCTCGCCAGATCGCCGAATATCTGCGTGCCGCCATGTCGCGTACGCTGCTCGCCAAGATCGGCTACCTGTTCGCCAAGGGCGCCTTCGACAAGCTGCGCGAGAAGATGGACCCCCGCAAGGTCAATGGCGGCGTCTTCCTCGGCCTGAACGGCATCGTCATCAAGAGCCATGGCGGCACCGATGCCGAAGGCTTCGCCGCAGCCATCGACGTCGGCTACGACATGGCGCGCAACGGCCTGACGCAGAAAATCGAAAACGATCTGAAGAAGTATCATGCCCGGCACCCGTCTTCCGCGGGTCCGGAAGCCGCATGATTGACGGGGTAAGGAAGACAATGATCCGTTCTGTTGTTCGCGGTTTCGGGGCAGCGCTCCCGAAACGGGTGGTGACCAATCGCGAATTGGAGGAGATGGTCGAGACCTCCGACGAATGGATCGTGCAGCGCACGGGCATTCGCCAGCGCTACGTCGCCGGCGAGGACGAGACCACCGCCTCGCTCGGTGCCGAGGCGGCCCGCAAGGCCCTCGACAATGCCGGCCTGACGATCGCCGACATCGACCTGATCATCTGCGCGACCTCCACCCCAGACAACACCTTCCCGGCGACGGCGGTCAACATCCAGAACCGTCTCGGCATGCACCACGGCTTCGCCTTCGACCTGCAGGCGGTCTGTTCCGGCTTCGTCTATGCGGTGTCGACCGCCGACCTGCATATCCGCGGCGGCATGGCCAAGCGCGTCCTGGTGATCGGCGCGGAAACCTTCTCGCGTATCCTCGACTGGACGGACCGCACCACCTGCGTGCTGTTCGGCGACGGCGCCGGCGCGCTGATCCTCGAAGCGACCGAAGGCGAGGGCAGCAATTCCGACCGCGGCGTTCTCACCTCGCAGCTGCGCTCGGACGGCGTGCACAAGGAAAAGCTCTACGTCGACGGCGGTCCTTCGACCACCGGCACGGTCGGCCATCTGCGCATGGAGGGCCGTGAGGTCTTCAAGCATGCGGTCGGCATGATCACCGACGTGATCGAAGCGGCCTTCGGTGCCACGGACACCACGGCGGGCGACATCGACTGGCTGGTCCCGCACCAGGCCAACCGCCGAATCATTGACGCTTCGGCCAAGAAGCTCGGCATTCCGCTCGAGAAGGTCGTCGTCACCGTCGATCTGCACGGCAACACTTCGGCGGCCTCGATTCCGCTGGCGCTTTCGGTCGCTGCGGCCGACGGGCGCATCAAGAAGGGTGACCTCGTCATGCTCGAAGCGATGGGCGGCGGCTTCACCTGGGGCGCCGTTCTGCTGCGCTGGTAACGGCGTTGCGCGAAATAAAGGATTTTTAACAAGCGCTTGACCGTCACGCCCAAGGGCAATACTCTCTGGCGAATTCAACAAGATCATTGATTTAAGCGGACGAGAACCATGGCCGGTAAGACAGTGACGCGAGCAGACTTGGCGGAATCGGTGTTTCGCAAGGTGGGTCTCTCCCGTACCGAGTCGGCTGAACTGGTCGAAACCGTGATCGATGAGATCTGTAACGCCATCGTCCGCGGCGAAATGGTCAAGCTCTCTTCCTTCGCCACCTTCCAGGTTCGCAGCAAGAACGAGCGGATCGGCCGCAATCCGAAGACCGGCGAGGAAGTACCGATCTCGCCGCGCCGGGTGATGACCTTCAAGGCGTCCAATGTTCTCAAGCAGCGCATTCTGCGTTCGCATCTTCAGCGCAAGGCGAAGCAGAAGCCGCAGAACCCGGCCACCTGACCGCGAAAGTCGTGGAACAAACGGGCAGGCCTGTCGAGTTGCTTGAAATTTCCGGTGTAAATCGTTGAAATAGCCGCGAGTCGCGGCGTTCGCGTGCAATGGCTGTGCAGGAGCGGTAAGATGCAATTGGACAAGAGCCCGGACGCCTTTCGCACCATCAGCGAGGTCGCCGACGATCTCGATCTTCCCCAGCACGTTCTGCGTTTCTGGGAGACGCGCTTTCCGCAGATCAAGCCGATGAAGCGCGGCGGCGGCCGCCGCTACTATCGCCCGGACGATGTCGAACTGCTGAAGGGCATCCGCCATCTGCTCTACGATCAGGGTTATACGATCAAGGGCGTGCAGAAGCTTTTGAAGACCAATGGCAACAAGTTCGTGATGGCAGTCGCCACCGGCGATGTCGCCACCATGGAAGCGCTGATGGCGGCCGGCGCGGCGAAGGGCGACGAGCCCAAGCTCGGCCCTGCGGAGGAGGATCAGATCGTTGGCCGGCCCAAGGCCAAGGCCAGCGGACGATTCTTCGGCTTCGGCGGAAGCGACGACGACATGCCGGAAATTTCCGTCGGCAAGGGAAGTTCCGTCGGCAAGGAAGACCGGGCCCTGCTGCAGGAAGCGCTGTTCGATCTCCTGGAATGCAAGCGTCTGCTCGACCAGGTTCGGTGACCTCACGAGCCGCTCGGCAAATTCGTCGCTTTTACCCCTTGCGTGCCGATGCCCTTGCCATTATGGAGAACGTGCTTTGCGAAAAGCAGGTCGGGGCGTAGCGCAGCCCGGTAGCGCACTTGACTGGGGGTCAAGGGGTCGCGTGTTCGAATCACGCCGTCCCGACCAAAGAAATCATATGGTTAGCCACTTCCCCCAGGGGTGGCTATTTTTCCAATAGCCACATCGTAGCCGGGCATTCGCGGATTGAGGTCAGGCGTCCTGCTAGCGCTTGGACCGATCAGGTCACTGCCGAATTTCAGGTCCGCAACGCGTTTCGGAGCTCAGCTTCGACATTCGCTCAGGCACCCTGTCGGATGCCGTATTCGCCACCAACTGGCGGACTGCACGGTCGCTAAAGCCGAACTCCACCAGCAACTGGCGGCACTCCCGCACTTAGCAACAGCCATCGCGCCGACTGCGCCGGCTATGGCGTGAGCGTCGCGGACGGATATTGCCTTCATGGTGGGGAGATCGGCTGTTGATCCGATTGTTTCGTTACGATACTTTTGGATCAATCAGCGACTTATGTCGCCAAGTTTTGGTACGATCGGATCAATCATGCTATCAGGAAGACAGATCGCAGCGGGCCGTGCTCTCGCCGGCCTGACGCAGGTACAATTGGCTACGGCGGCGAACATCTCGGTTCCCACACTCAAGCGGATGGAGGCCAGCGAGGGGGACGTCGTGGGGCTCCGCAACAATGTCTCGGCCGTCCAGCACGCGCTCGAAACCGCAGGCATCACCTTCATCGACGACCACGCGAACTCGGCCGCAGGTGGCCCCGGAGTGCGTCTTTCCGCGTCTCCGAAGGCACCCAGGAGCGACGACGAAACAATCCAGTACAAGGAATACCTGAACCCCGACGCCAGCTTCGGCAGTGGTGGGTGACATGAAGCAGACCGTTGATCTGCTCGCCGCAGTGAGCCGCATGCGTGACCAATACCGAGACGGCAGGGTCGACCGAGACATTCTTCGGAAATGGATTATCGGGCTCGGTTCATATCCGCTGCCCTATGGTGCTCGCGTCGATGCCGCCAAAACGTGGTTCGGGCAGGCGCCTGCCGAAGTCACGGACGCGGTCAGGGACTTGGACATGCAGCATCTATCCGCGATCGTATTGGCGGCGCCTACCACCGAGCGCTAGCTTTCATCGGCGGCTTCACCACCCGCGAAGGAAAGGTCTGTCCGCCTGGCACCACACAAAGAGGTTTGCGCCGCCAACGGCATTTTCGCCGGAGGCTAAGTTGAAACCGGTTGTGGAGGTCCGAACGGATCCGCCGACAAGATCATTTGCGTTGCGCACCGCCCATCGGAACTGATTGATGAAGGCAAGGCAAAACAAGCCGCCGCGGAGTACGTCCGCCGGGTAAACCCGATCGATTCCAGCATGGGCCGGCGCCTCGATTAGCTGCTCGCCGTCTCCTGGCCGGTACGGCAAGGCGACGCGACGCTGATATGACCGACAATCCTCCCCTCAACCGACGCTCCACAGCCGACGAGGCTGCAAAACGGCTGCGCCGGACGACCCGCCGGGGGTCAAGCTGGGCAATCCGTTGCCTATGACCGACGACACGCCACACCGGATGCCGGGCAAGATCCATGGCGCAGGCTGATGCCCGATGGGCCGGCGAAGTGGCAATGCAAGGTTGCACCCATATGTCGTGTTTGGTATATGTCTGGTGTACACGGAAAAATTGTGCGCTTCATGGAGAGCGAGCATGACGTTTCTGAAGTCGATTCAGGCCTTTGCCGACCTGCCGGCAAAAATCAACAGGCTAGACAAGAAGATCACCGAAATGGCGGCGAAACCTGCCGAGGCCAATGCGATCCCGCCGTCATCGCGCGCGCAGAGGCCGATAGGTCTCGTGTTCGACGAGTTGTCGCGCGGGATAAACCCCTTCAGCCTCCTTGAGACGGCTGGCGTTGCCGATGCGACGGATTCGATTGAGTCGATCGCGGAAAAATTCAACCGCTTCGGCATAGTGAAGGTAAAGCGTGTCTACTCCCCGGAAGCATCGCGCGAACTGAACCAGCAGTGCATCAATTTTTCGGGGCTCAAGCCACTCGATTTCAGCGCCGTTTACTCGAAGAAAAAGAAATGGGGAACCGGCGGGGCGCCGGTCTTCAAGGACGAGGTGTTTTGGCCTTATGCCGCAAATCCCGTCATTCGAGACGTTATCGTCACACTGCTAGGTGAGCGCTGTTTCGAATTCGGGACGGCTGTTGCTGCGCACTATTCGGCGCGTGGCCTTCATCGTGATTTTCGCAACTTTGTCGAGGACGACTCCTCGCCGTATTCCGTCAAGAACCCACAGCGTCGGGTAATCAGGATATTGCACTACTGCGGAATTTCCGGCGGGGCCCTGGGCTATATTCCGTTTTCACACAACGAGAAGATGTTTGCTGAGCAGGCGAAGCGCATTGGGCTGAAGCATGGCACGGCATGGTTCGACAGGCACCGCGAAGTGCTGACCAAGGCCAGAGTTGAAAAGAACTTCGTGGATGCCGACGAAATCGAGCGACACATCTGCTGGTCCTACGCTGACCCAGGGGACGTGATCATATCCAATTCCGCAATGTTGCACTGCGGCGAGTACCTCACGGGACCGCGCTATTTCTTCGTGTCGACATATGCAGCAAGCGACGAGCAGTCACTCAAGGCCGCCCGCAACAACATCAAGACCTTTCCGCAGATGGGTGAACGATATTACCGGTACATGTCTGAGCAGGGGTTCAAGGGAAGCGACGATGTTTTACGGCCCGAAGAGGCAGAAAGTGAACATCTGGCCTAGATTGGTCTCATTCGCGCCCGCCGTCCGACTCATGGAATGCGGCTTTTCAGCCCGGCTGGAGCGACTGGTTAATGGGGATGTCGAACAACGCGGCTCGCTGGCTATCGACCCACGTATACCAGAAGACATCGCAGAATGCGAAGAACGTGCGTGGATCGGTGACGTTTCGCGAGACGACGAGCGACCTATCGCGCCACGGAAGTCACAGTTGCCGCAGATATTGCCGACCTCGACAGATCTCCCGGACGCAATCTCCGGTTTGAGGCCTTACTTTTGACATGTGTTAAAGACGATCATTGGCCTCCTGTTCGTCATGAGGTTGCGATGCTTTATCTTTCCGTTTTCGGTTTCAATTTCGATCGGTACAATCAGACATTCTACGCTGAGGGATCGGTGGACTTCACCTATTACGATCCGCAGACGGGCGAAGACCTGAGCGACTGGACCTTCCACACGACGATCGACGGATATTCCGCCGGCTCCGGCTATGGGGCCGGATACATGTCGTTCGTCGCCTTCAACGACTATGTCAGCACCGGCATCCATACGATCACCGTGACCGCCACCAGCGACTGGACGGGCGAGACCAAGGACTGGATCGCCGAACTCGTCAACGACACGCGCGCGACGGCCGACCAGTATTATGCCGGCACCACCGGCACCGATATCATCTTTGGCAGCAATTATAACGACGACTACTATCTCGGCGCCGGCAACGACTTCGCCGATGGCGGCTCTGGCAGCGACCTGCTCGATGGTGGGTCCGGTGTCGACGAATTGCGCGGCGGAGCCGGCAACGATTTCATCCGCGGCGGCACGGGTGCTGACGGCATGTGGGGCGATACCGGCAATGACACCTATTATGTCGACAATTCGCAGGACAAGGTCTTCGAGGATTCCGGCGAAGGGTCTGATCTGATCTACACCAGCGTCAGTTATGTGCTGGCCGCCGGAGAACATATCGAAAGCATGAGGACGACGAACGACAACGGTACGGCGTCGATCAACCTGACCGGCAACGAACGGGCCAACACGCTCGTCGGCAATGCAGGAGCCAATATTCTGAACGGCCGGGCCGGTGCGGACCGCATGTTTGGCTTTGGCGGGGACGACACCTATATCGTCGACAATGCGGGCGACACCGTCTCTGAAGCCGTCGGGAGAGGCGTCGATCTGGTCAACGCTTACGTCACCCATACGCTCTCGGCCAATGTCGAAATCCTGTCTCTCGAAGGCAGCGCGTCTATCAACGGCACCGGAAATGAACTGGCCAACACGCTTCTCGGCAATGGCGGCGCCAACGTCCTGAACGGCCGCGCCGGTGCGGACCGCATGTCCGGCTATGGCGGCAACGACACCTATGTCGTCGACAATGCAGGTGACGTGGTGCGGGAGTCAGCAGGGGCGGGGACCGACACCGTGCAGACGGCGGTTAGCCGCAATCTTGAGGCCAATGTCGAGCGCATGATGCTGCTGGGCACCGCAAACCTCAGTGCCGGCGGCAACGCACTTGCCAACGTGCTTGTTGGCAATTCCGGTGCGAACCGGCTGAATGGAGGCACCGGCAGCGACACGCTGACCGGCGGCCAGGCGAACGACATCTTCGTTTTCAACTCGGCCCTCGGCGCCTCGAACATCGATACCATCACCGACTATTCCAATTCCGGCGGCAACAACGATACGATCTGGCTCGAGAACAGCATCTTCACCGCGCTGACGGCGACCGGTGTTCTGGCATCGTCGGCGTTCAAGAACCTCGACCTGGCCGCGGCGGACAGCAACGACCGCATCCTCTACGATCAGGACCATGGCGATCTCTATTACGACCGTGACGGTTCGGGCACCGCCTACAGCGCGATCAAGATCGCCGAGATATCGAACTTTGCAACGCTGACCTACACGGACTTCTCCGTCATCTGATTGGCGATAGCAGCGGCGCTGCACCGACGTCCGCGGGCCATGAACGGGTCCGCGGAACGCGACGCCCATCCGGGCTAAGCCTCTGCCGGCGCATTGCGGGCCACATTGCAGAGTTGACAACGGGGGATCAGAGAGGCCGCTCCGCGGCCTTTTTTTGTCGGCGCAAGCTTTTGCCCTATAATTGCTGCATCGCAATATTATATGAATTGTCGATTGTACCCCGACGGATGGGAACCGGAGCGCGCGGCGGGGCTTTACACGAGGGAGCGATATTTAGAATTTTCGAAAAGGAATTCCTTTTTCATGCGCCTCAAGATTCCCATGCCGTTGTCCTTCATCCTCGGCCAGCAAAAAAAGCTGCATAAGAAGATCCTGAAGGCCATTCCTTCCTTGCCGCTCGTCGCGCCGGCGCGACCCGTGCGCCCGAGAAAACCGCGCGCGGTCCGTGCGCGTCTCCAGGAGGTGACCGGCTTCGGCACCAATCCCGGCCATCTGCGCATGCTGGAATATGTGCCGCCGAAGGCAGGCAAGGGCGCACCGCTCGTCGTTGTTCTGCATGGCTGCCTGCAGTCGGCCGATGATTTCGACAAGGGCAGCGGCTGGAGCGCGCTCGCCCGTGACGGCGGTTTCGTGCTGCTCTATCCGGAACAGCGCAAGTCCAACAATCCCAATCTCTGCTTCAACTGGTTCCGCCCGAGCGCCGTCGCGCGCGACCGCGGCGAACTGATGTCGGTGCGCCAGATGATCGACAATGCCTGCGCACGGCATCACGTCGACAAGAAGCGCATCTATGTGCAGGGCCTCTCGGCCGGCGGGGCCATGGCCTCTGCGCTTCTCGCCACTTATCCGGAGCTGTTTGCCGCGGGCCAGATTGTCGCCGGTCTTCCTTTCGGCGCGGCCCGCGATGCCATGTCGGCCCTGTCGGTGATGAATTCCGGCGTCAACCGCTCTGCCCGCGAATGGGGCGACCTGGTGCGTGCCGTCACACCGGAGGTGAAGACGAAGCCGGTGATTTCGATCTGGCACGGCACCGCCGACCGCGTCGTTTCTGTCGCCAATGCCCGCGCCACGCTGGCCCAGTGGCTGGATGTCTATGGCCTCGACGAGGCCGACGGCAAGGCCGTGACGATCAAGGGGCAGGAGGCGTGGGTCTGGCATGACGCGGCGGGCAAACCGCTGATCGAGTTCTGCCTGATCGATGGGCTCGGCCATGGCCTGCCGATCATGTCGAAGCGATCGGCCACGGCGAAGGCGGGCATGCCCTACATGCTGGAGGGCGCGATCAGCGCCCCGACCCATATGAACCGCACCATTCTGGCAGGCCGCTGAGGCACGGATTCATTAAGTCATCCAGACGTGAAAAAGCCCGGAGAACCCGGGCTTTGTCGTCTCTGTCGCTACGCCATGGTACATCCGGCGCCGTCGGCGGCGCTCAGTTCTCCTGGATCGTCACGCCGTCGCGCCCGATCGTCATCTCGACGCCCTGGGGCTTCGTCTCTTCACGATAGAGATAAATGCCGAGGCCGACGACAACGACGACCAATGCGCCGATGACCAGATAGAGACCGTTGTTCCGATTCATGCATAGCTCCTGTCAGGTGTGATGGGCGATAAATCGGCAGACGCGTATTTGTTCCATGACGATGGAAGGATTCAGCCGTCGTTGGTCGCGTTGAGATTTTCTGGCCGCAGGCCTTCGCCGGTATCGTGGCGTGCGACCAGCCTTACGCCCATGCCTCCCGGCGGACAATCCCCGTCGGCGAGAAAGGAGATGCCGGCCCGCTCAAGAGCGCCCCGCAGGGTGAGCATCGTCGCCTGGTCGAGCGTGGCGGACTTCTCGTCCTCGACCTGAAGGATCAAGAAGGCGGACACGCCGCTCCCGGCTGAAAGCTGGTCGACGCTGAGGCCGAGGAGCGCACGGGCGGCGCGGATCTGTGCTGGTGTGATCATAAGAGGCAATATGGCGGACGTGCCGGAAAAATCAATTGCGCGCTCGTCCGTTTGCCAGCGCCTGGCGGTAGAGGCCGAGCGTCTGGTCGACCATGGCGTCCACGCCGTAGCGGTCGCTGCGTTTGCTTGCCGCCGCGGCAAGCCGAGTGCGTGTGGCCGGGTCGGCGAGCTGGGCCATGGCCGCGGCAAGCGGCGCGGTTTCGTCCGTATTCGGCACGACCAGGCCGTTCACGTCATGGTCGAGCACGTTCGATGTGCCCCCGACATCGGTGAGGATCAGCGGCAAGCCGGCGGCGGCCCCTTCCAACATCACGTAGGACATGGCCTCGTAGCGGCTCGTCATGACCAGCACGTCGATCGCCTGGAGAGCCTCCGAGCCCGGCAGGTCCGCATCGATCACGACACGGTCGCTGATACCCGCGCTCGTGATCTGGCTCCGAACCTCCGCTTCAAGCTCGCCGCTGCCGATAATTAGCAGCCGGGCTTGCGGCAAGGCCCCGGCGACGGCCGCAAAGGCGGCGATGAGCCGTTCGGGCGCCTTCTGGGCCGAGAGCCGGCCGATGAAGCCGAACACCAGGGCATCCTGCGGAAATCCGAATCGTGAACGGCTCTCAGAGCGACGACCGTTCGGCATCGTGCCGACGCCGTTGACGACGACGGCGAGCTTACTTGCGGGGATGCCCAGTTTGAGGGCGTGATCATATTCGTTCTGCGAGACGCAGATCAGCCGGTCGGTCAGGAAGCGCCCAAGGAGGCCCTCGATCGCGCCGAAGATCAGGCGTCCCTTCCACGACAGCGTCGGGTCCATGGTGCGGAAGGCATGCGGCGTGTAGATGCGCGGTGCATGCGGGCCGGGCAGGCGGAAACGGGTCAGCGCGCCGGCCTTGGAACTGTGCCCATGGATGATGTCGAAGGGCCCATCCTCGCCGATGACGCGTTCGAGCGCCCGCCACGAGGCGTAATCCTTGGGCCCGACCGCGCGCAGCATGGGGAGGGCAATGACCTTGGCGAGATCGAGACCCATCAGTTCGCGCACGAAGCGCGCCTCTGCGCGAACGGGCGAATAGACCGCGGTCACCATGTGGCCGCGGGCCTTCAGGCCGGCACACAGGTCGACGAAATGGCGGCCGGAGCCGCCGCCGCTCGGTTCGAGCACTTCGAGGATTTTCAAGGGGGGCTCGTTCTCTTGCATGGTCAGGCGGGGGAGGGGCCGCGTCGGAGCATGCGCTGGTGGCGCCACTCCAGCGCGCCGCAGCCCCAGACGATTCCGAGCAGCAGGTAGAAATGCCGCCAGTGGTCGGTGTCGATGACATTGCCGATGATGACGTGGCCGACGATGACGATCCAGGCGATCATCAGATAGGGCTGCCAGGGGCGGTCGCGCAGCAGGAAGCGGAAGCCGATCGTCAGCGTCCAGGCCATCATGGCGATGTAGGAGAGGAAGCCGAGCCAGCCATAGGTGGTGAGCGACTTCAGCCAGATATTGTGCTCATCTTCGGGGAAGATCTCGCTGAACACCATCGGTCCGATGCCGAGCGGATTTTCCATCATCATCAGAAAGCCGATGCGATGCCGGGCGAAACGGCCGAGATGGCCGCCGTCATAGTCCTTGACCAGCGTGGTCCGGTCGAGGAACAGGTTGCGCACCTGCTCGAACTGGAGCGCGACGACCACCGCGACCACCAGAACCGCGACGGCCGCCAGCGACAGCAGGAGAATCTTGAGCCGGAAGGCCCCCGTCCGCTCCTTCAAAAGCAGGATGAAGACGAGCGCGACGGCGGAAATCAGAAATAGCGCCCAGGCGGCGCGCGAGAACGACAGGAACACCCCGAGCGAGATGATCAACAGGCCGGTGACCCTGAGCGGAGCGGAGGACAGCTTGCCGGTCAGGAGGCCGTGCATCAGGTAGAGGGCCGGTGCGATCAGGAAGGGACCGAAGACGTTGGGGTCCTGGAATGCGCCTTTGGCGCGATCATAGAGCGTAAACGCCTCGGCGCCGGGGAAGGCGTGGAAATAGCCGAGAATGCCGAGCAGCGCGGTGATGATCGCCGCCGCCACCCAGGCCTGGAAGATCAGGCGAAGCCGCTGGTGGCGATCCTCGATGATCGCGGCGTAGAAGACGGAGGTGAGCGCCAGGAAGGTCGAAACCGCCAGATACATCGGCCCTGTGCCGAGGTCCTTCATCACGGTTAGCGACAGGATGCCGCCGACATTGAACGTCAGCAGGAAGGCGAGGAGCGGGGCGACGGCCCGTGAGATCTTCAGGCCGAGCAGGAACCAGACGGCGACCTGAGCCACCATCAGCAGCTCGTAGGGCGCCGGTTCCGACATGACGAAGCCGGACAGAAACACGCCGCAGGCCACCATCGCCGAGCCGAGCATGGTCAGGACCGCGATCTGCGGCCTGAACGGCACGGGATGCTGGGCGTCGAGCGTGCTCAATAGGCATTTTCCGTGTTGAGCAGGCGGAACGGCGTAAGAAACAGGATCTTCAGGTCGAACAGCAGCGACCAGTTCTCGATATAGTAGAGATCGTAGGCCGTGCGGAACTTGATCTTGTCGTCATTGTCGACCTCGCCGCGCCAGCCGTTGATCTGCGCCCAGCCGGTGACGCCGGGCTTGACCCGGTGGCGGGCGAAATAGCCCTCGACGACTTCGCCGTAGAGGCGGTCGTGGGTCTGGGCCATGACGGCATGGGGACGCGGGCCGACGAGCGAAAGATCGCCGCGCAGCACGTTGAAGATCTGCGGCAGTTCGTCGATCGAGGATTTGCGGATGAAACGGCCGACCGGGGTCACGCGCGGATCGCCCTTGGTGACCGCCATACGTGCCGTCGGGTCGCTCATTTCCGTGTACATCGAACGGAACTTCAGCACGTTGATGACCTCGTTGTTGAAGCCGTGCCGTTTCTGGACGAAGAACACCGGCCCCTTGGAGGTCGCTTTGACGGCGATTGCCGCGCCGATGAAGACGGGCCAGAGCAGCAGTAGCGCGACGATACTGAAGAAGATGTCGAAGCCGCGCTTGGCCACCGAATCCCAGTCGCGGATCGGCTTGTCGAGGATGTCGAGCATCGGTACCGCGCCGACATGCGAATAGGAGCGCGGACGGAAGCGCAGGCTGTTGGAATGGGCGGCGAGGCGAATGTCGACCGGCAGCACCCACAGCATTTTCAAAAGCTGCAGGATGCGCGCCTCGGCCGACAACGGCAGGGCGATGATCAGCATGTCGATATGGGCAAGCCGGGCGAATTCGACGAGTTCGGCGATCGTGCCGAGCTTCGGATAGCCCGCGACGACATCCGGCGAGCGTGCGGATCCCCGGTCGTCGAAGATGCCGCAGATGCGGATGTCGTTCTCCGGCTGCTGCTCCAGCGCGCGGATGAGGTCCTTGGCCGGCTTGCCGCCACCAACCACCACGGCGCGCCGCTCCATGATGCCGTTGCGCGCCCAGCGCCGGATGCCGAGGCCCACGAGATTGCGCTCGACGAACAGGAAGGCGAGGCCGAAGCCGTACCAGGAGACGAGCCAGTCGCGGAAGTCGAAGCCGCCGGCACGGAACATGAAGAGGGCGAGCGCGACGAGGGCCGTGGCGAGCGTCCAGCTGCCGGCGATCCGCGGCAGGGCGCGAAGCGGCGTGCGCAGTGCCGAGACCTGATAGCTGTCGGCGATCTGCATGAACAAGACGGCGACCGCAGAGCCCGCAAGGCCGATGGCCATGTCGGTGAGGAAGCGGGAGGACGGGTCGTTGAAGAGGAAATAGTGGACAGCAAGCCCGATCGCGAACAGGCTGACGAGTTCCAGCAGGCGCAACTGCCCGGTGATGATCGAGGGCGAATAGTTCTCCTCGCTGAACTGCGTGGCAATCTGCTTGGCCAGCGGATTGATCTCCGCCTCTTCGCCGCTGGCAGAGCCTCCTCTGGCAGCGTCACCGCCTTCCGACACCTTCCGGCGCATGGCGTCGATATCGAACTGTTCCGGCTTTTCCATCTGGTTCATCGCAATATCCCGCTCGTTGACGCGGGAGGATAGCGGAGACTTGCTAAGAAACTTTTGAGAATGGCCGGCGAAGCGTCCGGGAAGGGGCCAAGATTGGTTCAATTCGGCACAGAACAGCGAAAGCATCCCTTTCGTCCGGTTTGACACGGATCAGCAAAGCGTGAGACGGATCGTGCCATGGGGTGATCTGGCCCAACGGCCGATGCACAACGGGATGTCAGTCTATGGAAAAGAAACACGTCTTCAATTTTACCTATTTCCTTTTCGCCTTTGCTCTGTTGATGGCCTTCCAAGCCTGGATCGGTTACCGCGACTACACCCAGCTGAGCTATAGCGACATGGTCCGCATGGTCGGCGAAGGCCGCATCGCCTCCGTTACGCTGACCGAAAGCCGGGTCGAGGGAGAATTCAAGGAGCCGGTGGATGGGCGCAAATATTTCATCGCCAACCGCGTGGATCCTGAATTCGCTGCCCTGTTCGAGAAGGCCGGCGTCAAGATCACCGGCGCCAGCGACAGCAACTGGCTGACCTCGATTCTTTCCTGGGTGCTGCCGGTCATCATTTTCTTTGCGCTCTGGTCCTTCTTCTTCCGCGGCATCGCCGAGAAACAGGGCATGGGCGGCCTGATCAACATCGGCAAGTCGCGCGCCAAGATCTATCTCGAACGCAAGACGGGCGTGACCTTCGACGACGTCGCCGGCATCGACGAGGCGGAAGCCGAGCTGCAGGAAATCGTCTCTTTCCTCAAGGACAAGGACCTCTACGGCCGGCTTGGCGCCCGCATCCCGAAGGGCATCCTGCTGGTCGGTCCGCCCGGTACCGGCAAGACGCTGATGGCGCGCGCCGTGGCCGGCGAGGCGGGCGTTCCCTTCTTCTCCATTTCCGGTTCCGAATTCGTCGAGATGTTCGTCGGCGTCGGTGCCGCCCGCGTGCGCGACCTGTTCGAGCAGGCGAGGCAGGCGGCGCCCTGCATCATCTTCATCGACGAACTGGACGCGCTAGGCCGCGCCCGCAATTCCTTCGGCGGCATGGGCGGCAATGACGAGAAGGAGCAGACGCTCAACCAGCTGCTCGCCGAACTGGACGGTTTCGACCCGCGCGTCGGCATCGTGCTGCTCGCCGCCACCAACCGCCCGGAAATCCTCGATCCGGCGCTGATGCGGGCCGGCCGTTTCGACCGCCAGGTGGTGATCGACAGGCCCGACCGGAAGGGTAGGGCGGCGATCCTCAAGGTCCACATGAAGAACGTCACCATCGCGCCGAGCGTCAGCGTCGACGAGATCGCCGGGCTCACCCCCGGCTTCACCGGCGCGGACCTGGCAAACCTGATCAACGAAGCGGCGATCCTTGCCACGCGCCGTGGCGGGACCACCGTCGCCATGGAGGATTTCGTCGCCGCCGTCGAACGCATCATCGCCGGCGCCGAGCGCCGCAGCCGCATCCTCAACGCCGACGAGCGCCGCCGTGTCGCCTATCACGAAATGGGCCACGCCCTCGTGGCCGCCAGCCTACCCTCTGCCGATCCCGTGCAGAAGGTGTCGATCATTCCCCGTTCGATCGGTGCGCTTGGCTATACGCTGCAACGCCCCACCGAGGATCGCTTCCTGATCACATCCGGCGAGCTCAAGGACCGCATGGTCGTGCTGCTGGCCGGTCGCGCCGCGGAAGATTTGGTGTTCGGCGAAATCTCCACCGGCGCCGCCGACGATCTGGCCAAGGTGACCGACATCGCCCGCGAGATCGTCACCCGCTTCGGAATGGATGCCTCCGTCGGCCAGGCGGTGCTGGAGCCGCAGCGGCAGCAATGGCTCGACGAGGGCCAGTTCCGCGTACGGCCGAAGGATTATTCCGAGGAAACGGCACGCGAGGTCGACCTCGCCGTGCGCAGGATGATCGAGGCGTGCTACCAGCAGGCCAAGCAGGCGCTCGAAGGCCGGATCGACGTGCTGAAGGAGGGGGCGAAGCTGCTTCTGGAGCGCGAGACGCTGACGCCGGACGACTATGCGCCGCTGAAGCGGGCGGAGCCGGAATCCAAACGGGCCGCCGAATAGGCCTGGCGACCGTATCGGACGCGGTGCCCCTCAGTGCCTGGAGAGGCGCTCGTGATAGAGATCCGCCATCTGCTCGGCCATGGTCGAGGCGGAGAACTTGGCCTTGAAGGCTTCGGGTTCCGGCATGGTCGCGCCGTGCCAGTCGGGCGTGGTGATGGCGCGGACCATCACGCGGGCGAGGTCCTGCGCGTCGCCCGGCTCGACCAGCGCATCACTGTCGGCGCCCAGCACTTCCGGAATGCCGCCGACGCGCGTGGCGATCAGCGACTTGCCGGCGGCAAGCGCTTCCAGAACGATATAGGGCATCGCCTCGGCCCGGGACGGCACGACGACGATGTTCGACATGGCGAAGGCTTCCCGGATGGGCATGGCCGGAAGCAGGCCGATGCGCCGGCCGAAGCCGCGCTGCTCGATCGTCTCGCGATACTTGTCCCGGTCCGGGCCGTCGCCGATGATGAGCGCGCTTAAGGGATGCCCCACCAGGCGCTCGGTATGGGCGAACGCGTCGATGAAGACGTCCGGCCCTTTGAGGTCCCGCAGCATGCCGACATAAATGAAATGCACGCTGTCGGAGCGGGCCGGGATGACGGCGAAGTCTCGGTCACTGAGCCCGTTGTAGATCATCCGGTGGGCGCAGCGCGGCACGCCGATCTTGGCCTCATAGGTCCGGCGTTCGTAGTCGCAGACGAAGACGATGGCATCCGTCAGGCGTTCGAGGAACCGTTCGGCGGCGAGCACGCCGCGTCCGGACATCGATGTCCGATCGAAATGCAGGCTGCCCCCGTGGGGCGAATAAAAGCGGGCAACGCGATACCTTTTCGCCCGCAAGGCTGAGCCGATGATGCGAGCCACCGCGCCGCCCTTGGCGCCGTGACCGTGCAAGACATCCGGCCGCAAACTTCTGATTTCCTTGTAACTCTTGTAGAGCGCCGCGACATCGCCGAAGCCGACGGAGCGGGCGATCGGCATGCGGTGCAGGCCCAGCGAGAGATAGGGCATGATCTGGTCGAACAGACGATCCTCGTGTTCGCTGCCGGTCGTGCTGTCGCACAGGATGCCGACCTCGTGGCCGGCACGGCTATGTTGCTCGGCGAGATCCCGGACATGGCGGAAAATGCCGCCCACGGGCGATCGGAAGCAATGGAGGATACGAAGCGGCGGACCATCTGGCATGGATCAGAACAGCCGCTCGCGGACGTAGATCGTATCGCCGGCCAGGATCGGGTCGGTGATCGGAACGCGGCCGGTCAGGATGTTGCCGTTGATCTTGCGGGTGACGTCCACGTCGCGCTGGTTGGCGCGGCTGGAGAATCCGCCGGAAACGGCGATGGCGTTGAGCACGGTCATGCCCGGAACATAGGAATACTGACCCGGCTGGCCCACTTCGCCCATGACGAAGATCGAGCGATAGCGGTCGATTTCGATGGTGACGTCCGGATCGCGCAGATAGCCCTGCTTCAGTTTCTGGGCGATGACGCCCTCGAGCTGGGAAACGGTCGCGCCGCGGGCGGCCACCTGTCCGACGAGCGGGAAGGCCACATAGCCGGCCTGGTCGACGGTATAGGTGTTGCTGAGGCTCTGCTGCTCGAACACCGTGATGCGCAGCCGGTCGCCGCTGTCGAGGCGGTAAGGCTGGATCGTTGCTTCGTGGAAGACCTTCGGCACCGGCCGGTAGGTCGCACAGCCGCTCATCGCCGCGACAATCATCGCGACCACGAGCAACATCATTCCCCTAGTGCCAGCCAGTAACATGCGCCGTCGCGCTCCCGATGCGAGAATTCGATACCGCCGTTATCATTCGGTTAGGGTTAACGCTCGGTAAAGGCGACATGCATCCATTGGCCTTTCTGACGATTTCGGCATCGAGGGGCGCAGGGGCGCGGCAGTCTTCGCCAATTAACGCTTGGGTTACCATGATCCTTTACATTCTCGCGAGGACTGTCCCGGGAGTTAAGCATGTCGAGCGTAAGCAACGGTCACCAGGATGTAGATATCGATCTCGCACAGCTGTTTCGAGCGGTGTGGAAGCGCAAGGGACGTATCCTGGCGGCGACGGCGCTTGTCGGCTGCCTGGCCTTCGTCGGCGCCAGCATGATGTCGCCGAAATACAGCAGCGAGGCGCGCATCCTGATCGAGCCGCGCGAGCCGAACTTCACCACCCAGACCAATGTCCAGGCGCCGACCGAGCCATTGTCGGACGAACTCAACATCGTCAGTCAGGTGCAGCTCCTGCAATCGGTCGACCTGATCAAGCAGGTGGCGCGCGACCTCAAGCTCTATGAACTCGAGGAATTCGATCCCGACACCAATCCCTCGGCCGTATCCGACCTGCTGGTCATGCTGGGGCTTAAGAAGAACCCGCTCGACATGGCGCCGGAAGAACGGGTGCTGAAGGCCTTTCAGGAGAAGCTGCAGGTCTACCAGGTCGAGAAGTCCCGGGTCATCGGCATCCAGTTCACTTCCAAGGACCCGAAGCTCGCAGCCGCGGTGCCGAATGCCATGGCAAACGTCTATCGCTCGCTGCAGAGCGGCGCGAAGCTGGACAGCAACTCGGAAGCGGCGCGCTGGCTCGAGCCGGAGATCGCCAATCTGCGCGAGAAGGTCAGGGAGGCCGAGAACAAGGTCGCCGAATATCGCGGCAATGCCGACCTGATGCAGGTCAGCGAGACGACGAATTTCTCCTCGCAGCAGCTGAGCGACATCTCCGCCGAACTGGCGCGGGTCCGCGGCGAGCGGGCCGATGCCGAAGCCAAGGCCGAGAACGTTCGCAATGCGATCAAGGCCGGCAAGTCGACCGATACGCTCGTCGCCATCAACGGCAACGAAGCGATCCAGCGGCTGAAGGCTAGCGAGTCGGAGATCCGCGGCAAGATTGCCGACCTGTCGACGACGCTGCTCGACGGCCATCCGCAGATGAAGGCCCTGCGTTCACAGCTCGTCGGCATCCGCGAGCAGATCACCTCGGAATCGACCAAGATCGCCGCCGGGCTGGAAAACGACGCCAATGTCGCCCGTTCGCGCGAGACTCAACTCATTCAGCAGCTGAACACGGTGAAGGCCGACAGCGCCCGCGCCGGCACCGACGAGGTCGGCCTGAAGGCGCTGGAGCGCGAAGCGACCGCGCAGAGGCAATTGCTCGAAACCTATCTTGCCCGTTACCGGGAGGCAACGACGCGCCTCGACAAGGGTGCGAGCCCGGCCGATGCGCGCGTCATCTCCAGCGCCGTCGAACCGCATGAAGCCAGCTTCCCCAAGGTCATCCCGATCACCATCGTCGCCGCTCTCGCCACGTTTGTGCTGAGCGCCGTCATCGTCATGCTTTCCGAACTGTTCAGCGGACGCGCCTTGCGTCCTGTCGGTCCCGTCCTGCGCGGGGAAGGGGAGCCCGCAAACGAGCTCGCCGTCGAGACTGCGAACGAGCGTTCGGCCGCTGCCGTTCCGGCGCCCCGTGCGGTTGCCGCCGCTCCGGCACACACCATCCCGGCAAGCCTGCTCTCCGTTGAACCGGACGAGGACCTGGCGGAGGCCATGGAGGAAACGCTCGAGTTGCGGGAGCAGCCCCGGGCGGAACCGGAAGGCCAGGACGAGTTCTCGGTCGAATCGGTGGCCAAATACCTGATCGGCTCGCAGGCCCGCATTGCCTTTGCCATCTCGCCCTCGGGCGATGACGGATCGACCGCCACCGTCATGCTCGCCCGCGAGCTGGACGAGCGCGGCCGCAAGGTCGTGGTGATCGACATGACCGGTTCGGCCTGCCCGACCTGGCTGATGGCGGCACGCAAGGATCTGCCCGGCATCACCGACCTGCTGTGCGGCGCGGCACCGTTCTCCGAGACGATCCACCCGGATCGCCTGTCCGGCGCGGATGTCATTCCCCAGGGCAATTCGGACGTCCGTCAGGCCATGCGCGGGGCCGATCGCCTGTCGATGATCGCCGACGCGCTTGCCGACGCCTACGACTTGGTTCTGGTCGAATGCGGCCCGGCCAATGCCGAGAGCGTCGCACGGCTGAGCCGCAACGGCGCCCACGAGATCATTCTCTCGGCGCCGAAACCGGACGAGCAGGAGCTCGTGGAAATCATGGCCGCCTTCGAAAAGGTCGGCTATTCCGATCTGGTGCTGATGAGCGGTGGCGGCAACAGGCAGCGCAAGACGGCAAAGCGCAGCGCCGCCTGATCAGTCGTCGGTGCCGGTCGCGCGGACCGGCACTTCGTCGGCGTGGGCCCTTAGGCGCTGGATCACCGAATAGAGCTGCGGATTGCCCTTGATTACGGCCTTGGCCCGCGTCACGCCGCGCTGGGCGATCGCCGCGAGGTGGCCGGTCGCGCTGACCGGCAGCAGGATGTCGTGCTGGACCGTCTCGACCGTGCACCACCGGCGTTTGTAGTCCTGGTCGCCGAGGCCGAAGTCGAAAAGGGCGGCACCCTCTTCACAGCTGCGCTCGATCATCAGCCAGAACAGCAGTTCGCCGGGGCTGGCATCGGCCATGACGCTCTCGTCGATCGAGCCGAACTGGCAGATGACGTGGTCGCCCTTGCGCGACAGGCCGGCAATCGCCGCAATCCTGCCTTCAAACTCTCCCTTCAGCCGGATGGCATGCAGTTCGAGCGGCGTGTCGTGGCCGCCGCTGTCGGCCTCGAGCAGCAGGCGGAAGAAAGCCTGGGTCTCGGGCGCCTGGAAGACGTTCGGTATACCGAGCGCCTTGAAGCGGATCGCCTTCTGTTCGAAGAAGGTATCGAGCAGTGCGTTTTTCTCCTTCGGCGTGCGGGCGATCACATGATCGAACCCGCCAGAAGCCTCCAGCCTGCGGCACTGGCTGCGGAATTTCTTGCGCCTGCGCTTGGCGTTCAACTGGCCGATGGTCTGTTCGAAATCGGCCATCAGCGGCAATTGGAAGGCGTGATTCTGGTTCTCGATGGCCGGCAGACCGGCCAGCGGGTGGCGCTCGCCGCGCCATTCGAGTGGTATGTTGGTCAGGCTGACAAGGTCGGCCTTGCCCGAGAGCAGGGTGGCGAGCGCATGGCTGATCTGGCTCGCCTCGGCTGCACCGGCTGAGGCACGGAACCCGGCCGAGAACAGGCCGCTATTGATGTTGTTGAAGCGTGCGCCGATGAACTGGGCGCTCTTGACCATGCTGTGGCGGACGATTTCGAGCGGCAGTATGAAGGCGGTCTCGCCGGCGCGGCGTCCGAGCACGATCGCCAGCGGATTGCGATGGGTCTTCGCCCAGGCCAGGCACCAGTCATAGGCCTGGTGCAGCGAATTGGCGGGATCGGCATCGAGCCGACGCCATTCGGCCTCCAGCGGCTCGATGCGGTCGAACAGGCGGATCTCGAGATCCTGGCTCATGGTCACACCGCCCTCCTTGGGGCTTGCAGGTGCGCTCAAGCCGGCAGAGGCTGCCGCCACGCGTACGGTGCTGTGAAATTCCAGCGGCGATGTCTGCACGGTCCCTCTCCGACGGACGAAACTCTGTGCCGAGCATAGCGAAGCGAGAGGGAAAAATCGGTTAGCGGCAGAGGCTTGCCCCGGAATACCGCAAGATGCGGTTATCGCCCGGTTAACGGCTTCGGAGACCGGTAAAGCGCCGGGCGCTTTACTTGCGGATAGGACCGGCCATCCACTTGATGATCAGCATCGCCGGCAGGATCCAGAGCAGGCCGGAAAGCAGGAAATAGAGGAAATGCACCCACCACGGCGACGAACCGAGATAGGCGGATGCGATCGCCGTCGCGAGAATCGCGTATAGCAGGACGAGACAGATGATGAGGATGGTGCCAATGAATTTGCGCAACCTGAGAGGCATCGTCTATCTTCCTTTTCCGCGGCCGGGCGCTTCGTTTCCATGGGTGGGACGCGACCGCTTGCCGCAAACAGCCGGGCTTGTTTTGCACAGCCATGTCATGCAAATCAACTGGCGAAACAAGGATTGACGAATGACAAGCGCGATGACCGTCGACGAAACCGCCGTACGCCACAAGATCGACCAGCTGGAAAACAACCGCCGGGCCATCCGCATCTGGCTGGGCGTCGTGCTTCTCACGCTGTTCTGTCTGGTGCTGGTCGGCGGCGCGACGAGGCTGACCGATTCCGGCCTGTCGATCACCGAATGGAAGCCGATCCACGGCGTCATTCCGCCGCTGTCGGCTCAGGAATGGGACGAGGAATTCGCCCTCTACCAGCGCATTCCCGAATATGAGCAGGTCAACAAGGGAATGACCGTCGAGCAGTTCAAGACGATCTTCTGGTGGGAGTGGGGCCACCGGCTGCTGGCCCGCAGCATCGGCCTCGTCTTTGCCCTTCCGCTCCTTTACTTCTGGGTATCCGGCCGCATAGAGCGCCGCGTCAAGCTTCCGCTGCTCGGACTGCTGGCGCTTGGCGGCTTCCAGGGCTTCATCGGCTGGTGGATGGTCTCCTCCGGCCTCGCCGAGCGCGTCGACGTCAGCCAGTACCGGCTGGCGACCCATCTGGTCATCGCCTGCCTGATCTTCTCCGGCTGCGTGTGGATCATGCGGGCGCTTGCGCCGCACAGCGATGATCCGGTCCCTTCGGCAGCGGCGCACAAGCTTGCCGCCACGCTCGCGGTGCTTGCCCTGTTCCAGATCTATCTCGGCGCGCTGGTCGCCGGTCTCGATGCAGGCCTCGCCTACAATACCTGGCCGCTGATGGACGGCGCGCTGGTGCCGGGCGATCTGTTCGTCCAGAGCCCGGCCTGGCTCAACCTGTTCGAGAACGCCAAGACGGTACAGTTCGTCCACCGGATCGGCGCCTATGTACTGTTTGCGGCTGCGTTGTGGCACATGATCCAGTGCCTGCGGCAGGGGCCGGGGACCACCCACGCCCGCCGCAGCGTCGTTCTGTTTGCGCTCATCACGCTGCAGGCGGCGCTCGGCATCACCACTCTCGTCATGCAGGTGCCGCTGCATGCGGCGCTCGCCCACCAGGGCGGGGCACTGGTCGTGCTCGGTTTCGCCGTCGCTCACTGGCGCGGCTTTCTCGGTGCCTATCCTTCGGAGATCGCGATCGCCGAGCGGGACTGAGCTTCGCGCTCAGCCGAAACGGTATCCCGAATAGGGCTTTCCGCGGAATTCGCCGCGGAAGACATGCTGCCCCGCATCCTGACCCGCCGCGCCCGCTGCCACGAACAGCGGAACGAGGTGGTCGTGGTCCGGCACATGGCAGGCCTGCGCATCCGGGTTCTGTTGCCATAGGGCGAGACGCGCGGCGCGCTCGTCCGGATCCTTGATCGCGACTGCTTCGCTCAGCCAGTCGTCGAAGCGGACCGCCTGCTGCTTGTGCTCGGGCGTGTCGTGGAAGAACATCCGCATGTTGTGGTAGCTCATGCCCGAGGCGAGGATCAGGATACCTTCGTCCCGCAGCGGCTCCAAAGCCTTGCCGATGGCAAAATGGCTCTCGGCGTCGAGCGTGTTCTTCATCGACATCATCACCACCGGCACGTCGGCATCCGGATAGGCGACCATCAGCGGAACGAAGACGCCGTGGTCGTAGCCGCGCTTGTCATCTTCCGCCGCCGGAATGCCGGCCGTTTCGAGCAATGCCTCGGCCCGCCGCGCGATCTCGGGCGCGCCCGGTGCGGGATAGGAAAGCGTGTAGGTCTCCGGCGGGAAGCCCGAATAGTCATAGATCATGCCCGGATGGGCGGCGGTGCTGAGCGTCGGCTTCGCCTCGTGTTCCCAGTGCCCGGAAATGATCAGGATGGCCTTGGGCCTCCGACCGACTGCGGCGTCGAGCCCCTTGAGGAAAGCCTCGAGATCGGCCCAAGGCTTCTTGCCGTCGGGACCGGCCGGAAAGTCCATGAACGGCCAGGGGCCGCCGCCATGGGGGATGAAATAGACCGGAAAACGTTCGTTGCTCATGGCGCGCCTCATCTGTGTTTTGAACAGATATAGCGATCGGGCAGGGGCGTGACGATCCGTGGTTCAGGCGACGAATCGTTCGACATTCTCGAACGCAGCACCGGCTGCTCGTCACGAAACCATGAACAGCGGTAAAGGCGCCTCCGCGGTCACTCCGGCGCGTGGCAAACGGCCTCGATATTGTGTCCGTCCGGGTCGAGCACGAAGGCGGCGTAGTAGTTCGGATGATAGTGGGGGCGAAGGCCCGGGCCGCCATTGTCCTTCGCGCCGGCAGCCATGGCAGCGGCGTAGAAGGCATCGACCGCGGCGCGGTTCGGGGCGGTGAAGGCGATGTGCACCTGGCCCTTGCTGCGGTCGCCGGAGCCGATCCAGAAGGACGGCTTGCCGGCAAAGCCGTAGCCGGAGCCCTCATAGGCGCCGCCGGTTTCCTCGGCGGTCACCGCCATGACGCAGGCGGCACCGATCGAAGGCATCACGGCGTCGTAAAAGGCCTTCGACCGGGCATAGTCCGAAACGGAAAGACCGACATGGTCGAGCATCGAAATCCCCTTCTCGTCGTTGCGCAGCCCACCGGCGACCTTACGCCGAGAGCATCAGGTCCATGTTCTGTACCGCCGCGCCCGAGGCGCCCTTGCCGAGATTGTCGAGCACGGCCACGAGGTTGACGTGGGCACCGCCCGGCGTGCCGAAGACGTAGAGCTTCATCGTGTCCTGACCGACCAGTTCTTCGGCATCCACGCGCGGCAGCGCGCTGCTCTCGCTGAGCGGCACGACCGAGACGATGTCCTGGCCGGCATAGTGGGCGACGAGCGCCGCATGGATCGACTCGATCGTCGTGCTGTCCTTGAGATCGTCGAGGAACAGCGGCAACTGCACGATCATGCCCTGGGCGAAGCGGCCGACCGAGGGCGCGAACAGCGGCGCGCGGTCGAGCAGTCCGTGGATCGTCATCTCCGGCACATGCTTGTGCTTCAGCGTCAGGCCATAGAGGAAATTATTGGCGGCGAGGTGCTCCGGATGGCTCTTGTCTTCCATCTGGGCGATCAGCTGCTTGCCGCCGCCGGTATAGCCGGACACGGCGTTGACCGTGACCGGATAGCCGTCGGGCAGGATGCCGGCGGCCCGCAGCGGCCGGATGAGGCCGATCGCGCCGGTCGGATAGCAGCCCGGATTGGCCACGTAGCGCGATGCGCGGATCTTCTCGCCCTGCGCCTTGTCCATTTCGGCAAAGCCGTAGGCCCAGTCCTGCGCGGCGCGGAAGGCGGTCGAGGTGTCGATGATCCGCACCTTGTTGTTGCCGGCGACCATCTTCACCGCTTCCTTCGACGCATCGTCGGGAAGGCAGAGAATGGCGATGTCGGCGCTGTTCAGCATGTCCTCGCGCAGAGCGGCATTGCGCCGTTCCGCTTCCGGGATCGACAGCAGCTCGACGTCGCGGCGGCCGGCCATGCGGGTGCGGATCTGCAGCCCGGTGGTGCCATGTTCGCCGTCGATGAAGATCTTCGCTGCCATTTTATCCTCTCCTGTCAGGAGCTTGGGGCGATTGCCGGAATCGCATTGTCAAAGGTGTCGATCAATGTCTCAACGCTGGCGCGCCAGGCGCTCGGCATGAAGGCCCAGCATATACATCGCGACCGTCGCCCCGGCAATGGCGGTGATGTCGGCATGGTCATAGGCCGGCGCGACCTCCACGACATCGGCGCCGCGAATGTCGAGCTGGTAGAGTCCGCGCAGCACCGAGAGAATCTTGGCGCTGGACGGGCCACCGGCGACCGGGGTGCCGGTGCCGGGGGCGAAGGCCGGGTCGAGGCAGTCGATGTCGAAGGTGAGGTAGGTCGGCAGGCCGCCAGTATGGCTGACGATCAGCGAGGAGATGTCGCCGGCCCGCATGTCCTCGACCTCGTGGCCGTAGACGATGCGGATGCCGCAATCTTCGGGGGCATGGGTGCGGATGCCGATCTGGATCGAGCGGTCCGGATCGATCAGGCCCTCGCGCACGGCGCGGCCGACGAAGGAGCCGTGGTCGATGCGCTTGCCGTCGTCGAACCAGGTGTCCTGATGCGCGTCGAACTGCACGAGCGCCAGCGGCCCATGCTTGGCGGCATGGGCCTTGAGCAGCGGCCAGGTGATGAAATGGTCGCCGCCGAGCGTCAGCAGGAAATCGGTCGCGGCGAGAATCTTCGCAGCTTCGGTCTCGATCGTCTGCGGCGTCTGCCAGTGATTGCCGTAGTCGAGCAGGCAATCGCCGTAGTCGATCACGGCCATGTCGGCGAACAGATCGCGTTCGAAGGGATATTGCGGATCGTTGTCGAAGATCGCCGAGGCGCGGCGGATCGCCTGAGGCCCGAAGCGGGCACCGGGACGGTTGGAGGTCGCCGCATCGAAGGGAATGCCCCAGACCACGGCATCGACGCCTTCGAGCGACTTACTATAACGGCGGCGCATGAAGGAGAGCACGCCGGCATGGGTCGGATCGGTCGCGGCCGATTTGAGGTCGGTTGCGGTGATGGCGTGATCGATGGTCTTCTCGGCCATGGAATGGTCTCCCTTGCGGCAGGACTGCCGGTGTTGCGGCGCAATATTAAGGTCGCAGCCGTCGATTGCCAGAGGTTTTTGCACTGGGAGGAGGAGATTGATGGCGGTGCGGCCGGCGCGGCGCGCGCGACCGGCGGTCGGCAAACGAAAAGCCGCGGAACGCACGATCCGCGGCTTCGAGAGGTGTCGGACGGGATCGTCAGAACTTGTAGGTCAGCTTCGCCGAGATGGTGGAGACCTTGCCGTCCACGTCCTGGTCGGCCGCGCTGTCGCCGTTGAGGCCGCGGAACGTATATTCGGCGCCGAGCACCACGTTCTCGGTGAGGGCGAAGTCGATGCCGCCGCCGATGTTGTAGCCGTGCAGATCGAAGTCGTCGCCTTCTTCGTCGAAGCGCGCGAAGCTGTAGCCGCCGGCCACGTAGAAAAGGGCGCGGTCGACGGCATAACCGGCTCGCGCCTTGACGTCGACCAGTGCCTCATAGGTGTAGTCGGGGAAGCCGCTCTCCTGCATCTGGCCGAACAGGCCGACGATTTCTGCGCCGAAGACGAAGCTGTCCCATTGGTGGTTGTAGCCGATCACCCCGCCGCCAAAGGCCGCGCCGTCGAGGTCGAAATGTCCGTCGACCGACCAGTCGTCCTCGCCGAAGCCGTAGGCGCCGACGGCCCCGATATAGAAGCCGCTCCAGTCATAAGTCGTGGGCTGGTCCGGAATTGCCGCTGGGTCTGCTGCCTGGGCTGTCGTTGATCCCAATACCAGCGCGCCGATCACGCCGAGAAGTCTGAAGACACCCTGCATTGCACTCTCCTGTCCCCGTGCGCGACCGTGGTCGATGAGCGCCTATGATATGTTACAAATTCTCGAAATGTGCACGCGGATTCGTCGCGCCGGAGCCGGCGGACGGTGGAAATCATGCGATCTGTGGGACGCCCGCGTCACGGCAGGGTCGGGCAAGGCGGCAAAACGACAAAAGGCGGAGCCGAAGCCCCGCCTTTTGCGAATTCCGAAATCCGGAAGCGATTAACGCTTGGAGAACTGGAACGAACGACGGGCCTTGGCCTTGCCGTACTTCTTACGTTCGACGACGCGGCTGTCGCGGGTCAGGAAGCCACCCTTCTTGAGCACGGCGCGCAGGCCCGGCTCGAAGTAGGTGAGGGCCTTGGAAAGGCCATGGCGCACGGCGCCGGCCTGGCCGGAAAGACCACCGCCGGCGACGGTCGCGACGATGTCGAACTGGCCGGTACGGGCAGCGGCGACGATCGGCTGCTGCAGGATCATCTGCAGGACCGGGCGGGCGAAATAGGTCGTGTAGTCACGGCCGTTGATGATGATCTTGCCGGAGCCCGGCTTGACCCAAACGCGGGCAACGGCGTTCTTGCGCTTGCCGGTCGCGTAGGAGCGGCCTTGGGCGTCGACCTTGCGGACGTGAACCGGAGCAGAGGCTTCCGGAGCAGCCGTGCCGAGATCCTTCAGGGAAGAGAGGTCAGCCATTATCAGGCGCTCCTTACGTTCTTGCTGTTCAGCGAAGCCACGTCGAGTGCGACCGGCTGCTGGGCTTCATGGGGATGGTTCGAACCGGCGTAGACGCGCAGGTTCTTCATCTGGCGACGGCCGAGCGGGCCACGCGGGATCATGCGCTCGACGGCCTTCTCGAGAACGCGCTCCGGGAAGCGACCTTCGATGATCTGGCGCGCGGTGCGCTCCTTGATGCCGCCCGGATAACCGGTGTGCCAGTAGTACTTCTTGTCGGAGTACTTCTTGCCGGTCAGTGTGACCTTCTCGGCATTGATGACGATGACGTTGTCGCCGTCGTCAACGTGGGGGGTGTAGGTGGCCTTGTGCTTGCCACGCAGGCGCATGGCGATGAGGGAGGCGAGGCGACCAACAACGAGGCCTTCGGCGTCGATGATGATCCACTTCTTCTCCACCTCTGCAGGCTTCTGAACGAAGGTAGACATGAGTGATACTTTCCGTTTGGGACCCTGCTTGCCGAGGCGCGCGGGGCGTTTCTTGTTGCTTGATTTCGCGCGCCTTGACGCACGAAACAGAAAGCGGTCCCGAAGGGCCGCAGACTGGGCGTTGTATAAGCCGGGGGCTTTTCGCGGTCAAGAGCAGTTGACGTGGTTGATCTTCTGAATAGATCAATAAAAACAATGGCTTGGCTATGTGGTAATATTTTACCGCACAAATGCTGCGACTCGGACGGCGCCTTGCGACCTTGTTTCGCGCCAAACGGCGGGCCGTATCGCTCAGCGCGGCGGAATCGAATAGGTGGCGGTCGCCTGGGCGATCGGGCCGTCGCTTCCGTCCTGGAGCAGCAGCGCGTCGATCACGGCGAGCCGCTTGCCGAGTTTCAGCAGCCGGCATTCGCAGCGGATGAGTTGCGGCTTGGGCAGGCGCAGGAAGTTGATGTTGAGGCTGGTGGTGACGGCGAGCGCCACTGGCCCGATATGGGCGAGCACCGCTGCATAGGCCGCGACGTCGGCCAGCGCGAACATCGCCGGTCCCGACACCGTACCGCCGGGACGCAGATGCCGCTCGGAGGGATCGAAGGTCATGGTGATGCCGCCAGGGGAAACCGCGGTCACGTGAAAGACGCGTCCGTCGGTATGGATCTGCGGAAAGTCCGTCTCGAGAAAGGCATTGATCTCGTCGGCGCTCATGATCGGCTGCATGGGGCAAGTTCTCTATTCGAATGGGCTTTCAAAGGGTGAGCGTTTTATGGCAGGCTTTGGCCCAAGTGCAAACGCCAAGGGAGATCGGTGATGGCGGAAGTGGTGTCGTTCAAGAAGGATGGCGGCGACAGCGGGGCGGGGCCGGTGCTGTCGTCGCGCGACAAGGGCGTGCTGCGCCTCTCCCTCAACAACCCGCCGGCCAATGCGCTGTCGATCGCGCTGATGGAAGCGCTGATGGCGGAGCTTACTGCCGCCGCGGAGGATCCGGAGGTGCGCGTCGTGGTGCTTTCGGCGGCCGGCAAGCTGTTCTCCGCCGGTCACGACCTCAAGGAAATGACCGCCCACCGGGCCGATGCGGACCGCGGCCGGGGCTTTTTCGAGAAGACCATGCGCCTTTGCGCCGACCTGATGCTGGCCATCACCCATCTGCCGAAGCCGGTGATCGCCGAGGTCGACGGGCTCGCGACCGCTGCGGGCTGCCAGTTGGTCGCCTCCTGCGATCTGGCGATCTGCACGGATACCTCGGCCTTCTGCACCCCGGGCGTTAATATCGGGCTGTTCTGCTCGACCCCCATGGTCGCCGTCAGCCGCGCCGCGCACCGTAAGCAGGCCATGGAAATGCTGCTGACCGGCGAGACCATCGATGCCTCGACCGCCAAGGATTTCGGCCTCGTCAATCGCATCGTGCCGAAACAGTATCTCGCCCAGGTCGTCGACAAATACGCCGCCATCATTGCGTCCAAGTCGCCGTTGACATTGAAGATCGGCAAGGAAGCCTTCTACCGGCAGATCGAGATGCCGCTCGAGGAAGCCTATGACTATGCCGCCCGCGTCATGGTCGAGAACATGCTGGCGCGCGACGCGGCGGAAGGAATTGGCGCCTTCCTCGACAAGCGCCACCCGACCTGGACGGGAGAATAGCCTCTGCCAGGCGGCCTTCGAGGCGGGGCGAGATCTCGCCTCGGGTCGTTAGTTACATATTAAAATGATTGTAGTTCGCGCTTTTACAACCATGAGCTTACCCTAATATTGACGTGAATGAAAAGTAAACATAAGAAGAACAAAACGGAATTTCGACTCAATATTCAGGAGTGGGACCATGTCGCTCGAGCGGCGCATATCGATTGTTACCCTTGGCGTCGCCGACGTGGCCACCAGCACTGCGTTTTACGAAAGGCTGGGCTGGAAGAAATCCTCGGCCTCGCAGGAAAGCGTCACCTTCATCCAGATGAAGGGGACCGTGCTCGCGCTGTTCGGGCGTGAGGCCCTGGCCAAGGATGCCGAGGTCGCCGATACAGGCCCTGGTTTCTCCGGCGTGACGCTCGCTCACAATGTCTCGAGCCCGACCGGCGTCGATGCGGTGATCAAGTTCGCCGTCTCCTGCGGCGCAACCCTCGTCAAGGCGCCGGAGAAGGTCTCCTGGGGCGGCTATTCCGGCTACTTCGCCGACCCCGACGGTCATCTGTGGGAAGTGGCCCACAATCCCTTCTTCCCGCTGGACGAGCAGGGGCACGTCGTGCTGCCCGAATAGGCCGCTTCGGGCGTCATTGTGCAATCATTCGCATTTGTCCCATTCCCGGCATTAATGATTAAGGGGCCGCTCATATAGTTCGGATGGGAACGAAGGGCGGGGTTCGCCGCACGCGGCTCGGCCGCAAGGAGGACACCATGATGCACGACACTTATTCCGACGCCTATCTTGCCGGCATATTGGGATCGGCGCGCACGATCGCGATTGTCGGGGCTTCTCTGAAGGACAACCGACCCAGCCACTGGGTGACCGGCTTCCTGCTCGGCAAGGGCTATCACGTCTTTCCCGTCAATCCTGAGCATGCCGGCGAAAAGATCCTCGGCCAGACGATCTATGCCAGGCTTGCCAATATTCCGGAACCGGTCGATCTCGTCGACGTGTTCCGCCGGTCCGAACATTTTGCCGAGGTGGTCGACGAGGTCCTGCACCTGCCGGACCTGCCCATGGCGATATGGGGCCAGCTCGGCGTGCGTGACGATGCAGCCGCCGCCCGCGCCGAGGCCGCCGGCATCAAGGTCGTGATGGACCGCGCCTTGGTGACCGAATATCCGCTCGTCTACGAATTGACTCACGCGAACGCCCGCCACCCCTTGCAGGGCAGGGGGCGCAGCGCCGCCTGAGGCGATCCGTCGTCGCGGACGCAGGGGTCCCCTGTTCTCAGAAGGGGATCCAGGGGCGGCGCAGAAGGCCAAAGCGATCGTCGGGAAGCGGCTCGCAGGCGAGCACCGGGCAACGCGCCTCGTCCTTGGTCGGAATATAGGCGCGCGCCGCATATTCGTGCGAGTCGCATTGGCGGTTGTCGCGCACATAACGGTCATAGAGCGTCAGCCCCGCGACCCTGCGCGAGGGGAAGCGGAAGATGACGGCCCGCTGGCCAAGCACCGCCTGGCGAGCCGCGGCGCAGGTCATCGACTGCGCATTGTAGCGCGAAATCGCCAGAGCTGGCGACGCCGCCAGCACCGCCGCCAGAATACAGATCAGCTTCTTCATGTCTTCTGTCCTTTGACTGCGGCGCCGGGCTTTCCAGATCGGCAAATCGCCGCACCGACCACCTGCACGCTAACCAGATATGCTTCTCGACTGTTCCACGCCATAGCCCGGAGCGGCACGGCGAGCATCAGAGATGCGTCGGGTCGTTGGGACCGCGCTCCTGACCGCCGTCGCTATTGTCGCTCGGCTCGTCCGGTTTGCACTTCAATACGGGACAACGGAGCCGGTCGGCGCTCGGCACGCTCACCCTTTCGGTGATCTCGCCCGGCCGACAGAAGCGGCGGCTGGCGACATAGGTGTCATAGAGCATGCGCCCGCCCTTGCGCGGGGACGGATAGGTCAGCACGACGACGCCCTGCTGGCGCACGGTGGCCTGGACGCGGTCGCAGTTCATGCGCGTGGACGTGTATTTCGGTACGGCTTGCACCGATGTTGCAATGACCAGCATCGGCAGGACGACAAACAAGGTCTTCATCATGGCACTCCTTCCGAGAAAAGAACGGGTCCTCTGTGCGCGTCTGCTTGTTGTCGGGCGGCCTCGTCCCACATAAGCAAGACAGACAATCATACGCTCCTCAAGCAAAGACTGAAATACGGGAGGTTTGCCCATGAAGATTGATCACGACCACTACGAAGCCGCCTATCTCTCCGGCATTCTCCGCGACACGAAAACCATAGCCCTGGTCGGCGCATCGCCCAATGCGGCGCGCCCGAGCTATGGCGTCATGCGCTTCCTGCTGTCCAAGGGTTACCGCGTCATCCCCGTCAATCCGGGGCAGGCGGGCAAGGAAATCCTCGGCCAGATCACCTATGCGACCCTGGCCGACATCCCGGAACCGATCGACATGGTCGACGTCTTCCGCGCCTCGGAGTATCTCCACGAAGTGGTCGACGATGCGATCGCCCTCGATCCGCGCCCGAAGGTCATTTGGTCGCAGCTCTCCGTTCGCGACGACCTTGCCGCACGCGAAGCCGAGGCCGCCGGGATCAAGGTCGTCATGGACCGCTGCCCGGCGATCGAAATGCCGCGCCTCGGGCTTTGATCGGACAATCCGGTACTGCTCAGCCGAGCAGAAATTCCGGATTGGCGCGCAATGCGTTGAGATCGCTCGCATTGCCGCAATAGTGAGCGAAGTTTTCGCTCGCCGTGTGCGCGCCCAGATCCTTGCGGCACTCGCCCTTGGAGGCGCAGTGTGCGCAGGTGATCTGCATGTCGCGGAACTGGTTGCGCAGCCGTAGCTCCACTTCGGCCGGATCGATATTCAGCGCCCGCATCATCTCGATCATCTCGTCGGCCGCATGCGGACCGGCCTTGGCAAGTTCGATCAGCTGATCGGGCGAAATGCCGCAATCATGCGCGATGTTGTTGATGGTGAACTGGTCCAGCGAAGCGATCATCTCGGCCTCGGCGCTGCTTTCCCATCCCTTGGCGAACCAGTCCACCATGCGGGAAAGGACGGTGCGTGTCGGATCGTTGACGGCGGTATTCATGGACAACCTCCAAATTGTATCCGCAGGATGCGACCGCGACACGATGGTTGCATTGATTTCGATCAACGCCGGCGGACCGCAAACGCCCTCGGATTGGTGAAAATACCGGGCTGACATCACGGCTTGACCCGCTATGATCGCCGCGACTGAATTCTAGTGGAGGCAAGAAATGTCCAAGAACAATCCGGGTTTTGCGACCCTTTCCGTGCATGCGGGCGCCCAGCCGGATCCCGCGACGGGCGCGCGCGTCACGCCGATCTACCAGACCACGGCCTATGTCTTCAACGACGCCGACCATGCCGCGGCACTGTTCGGCCTGAAGCAGTTCGGCAATATCTACACGCGCATCATGAACCCGACTCAGGCCGTGCTGGAAGAGCGCGTCGCAGCCCTCGAAGGCGGGACGGCAGCGCTTGCCGTCGCCTCGGGTCACGCCGCCCAGATGCTGGTCTTCCACACGCTGATGCAGCCGGGCGACAACTTCGTCGCAGCCAAGAAGCTCTACGGCGGCTCGATCAACCAGTTCGGCCACGCCTTCAAGAACTTCGGCTGGCAGGTGCGTTGGGCCGACCCGGCCGATCCGGACAGCTTTGCCGCGCAGATCGACGACCGGACGCGCGCCATCTTCATCGAGAGCCTTGCCAATCCGGGCGGCACCTTCGTCGACATCGCGGCCATTTCCGAAGTCGCCAAGCAGCACGGCCTGCCGCTGATCGTCGACAACACCATGGCGAGCCCCTATCTGCTACGCCCGCTGGAGCATGGCGCTGACATCGTCGTGCATTCGGCCACGAAATTCCTCGGCGGCCACGGCAATTCCATGGGCGGTATCATCGTCGACGGCGGTACCTTCGACTGGTCGGCCTCCGGCAAGTTCCCGATGCTGTCCGAGCCCCGGCCGGAATATTCGGGCGTCGTGCTGCACCAGACCTTCGGCAATTTCGCCTTCGCCATCGCTTGCCGCGTGCTGGGTCTGCGCGACCTCGGCCCGGCGATCGCGCCGATGAACGCCTTCCTCCTGCTGACGGGTATTGAGACCCTGCCGCTCCGCATGCAGCGCCATTGCGACAATGCGATGAAGGTGGCCACTTGGCTGAAACAGCATCCGAAAGTCGCCTGGGTGAACTATGCCGGCCTCGACAGCGACCCGAACCACGCGCTTCAGAAGCGCTATTCGCCGAAGGGTGCGGGCGCCGTCTTCACCTTCGGCGTCAAAGGCGGTTATGCCGCCGGCAAGGCGCTGGTCGAAGGGCTGCAGCTCTTCTCGCATCTCGCCAATATCGGCGACACCCGCTCGCTGGTCATCCATCCGGCTTCCACCACCCATGCCCAGCTGACCGAAGCGCAGCAGATCGCGGCCGGCGCCGGTCCGGACGTGGTACGGCTGTCGATCGGCATCGAGGATGCCGAGGACATCATCGGCGATCTCGAGCAGTCGCTCGCCAAGGTCTGATCCGTCACCCGAACGAGCGCCGCAGCCCGCGTGGCCGCGGCGCCGAGGAGCGAGCATGTCGCACTACCTGAATTTCGATCCCTCGACGGTCGAGCCGGAGGAGGGGGCGCCTGCCGCCGACCGCCTGCTTTCCGGCAATCCGCGCTTCACCACCTGGAACCTCGAAGAGGCCCCGGGCGGCGTCAATGCGGGCATCTGGCAGTCGACCCCGGGCAAGTGGCGGATATCCTACGAGGAGTGGGAATATTTCCACGTGCTCGAAGGCCATTCGGTGGTGACGGAGGACGGCGGAAAGCCCGTGCATCTGAAGCCCGGCGACCGGATGATCCTCAGGCCCGGCTTCAACGGCACCTGGGAAGTCGTTGAAACGACTCGCAAGGATTACGTCATCCGCATCTAGCCTCAAGTTCACGGCGCGCACCGGGACCGATGCGCGTCGTGACTTCGAACGGAACGAAAGCCACCGTCTCAGGCGGCGGTGCCGGGCATAGCATCCACCTCGGCCTGGTGCCGGGCCGCAAGTTCGGCGTCTTCCTCCGCCACCTTGCGAAACGATTCCAGCGCGGTCATGCGCGCGATGTAGTCGCGGAACACCGGCCGCTCCGGGACGATGCCGAACATCGTCGTCCAGTGCAGCGCCGTGCCCCACAGAAGGTCGGCGGCACTCATCCTGTCGCCCAGCAGATAGGGGCCTGGTTTCAACGCATCCTCGATCGCCGCCAGCATGTCGTCAAAATTGCTGTACGGCGTGTCGTTCGGGTTCGCCGGCTCCCGCTTCAGGTAGCGGTCGATCACCGCCGGCTCGAAGCAGTTGCCGTAGAACACCAGCCAGCGCAGATAGGCGCCGCGGTCCGGGTCGTCGAGCGCCGGCGCGAGGCCTGCCTCGGGAAACAGGTCGGCGAGATAGAGGTAGATCGCCGCCTGCTCGGTGACGAAGGCCTTGCCGTGGCGAATCGCCGGCACCTTGCCGAGCGGATTGATGGCGAGATAGGCGGGCTTGCGCTGTTCGCCGGCTTTCATGTTGAGCACGTGCAGCTGATAGGGCGCCTTCAGCTGCTCGAGCAGGAAGCGGGCGCCGGTCGCGCGGGTCTGGGGCGAGTAGTAGAGGGTGATGGGTTCCTGGGTCATCGGTCGTCTCCTTCGGTTGGTGAATGGATGGGCGAAGGATGGCACCCCATACCTGTCAGCTTTTGTCAGGTTGGTTTAGGATAATATCCGAAAAGGAGATTTCCTGATGCGGGCGAGCCGGCTGATCAACATCCTCACCACCTTGCAGGCGAACGGCCTGGTAACGGCAGAGACCCTGGCGGAGGAGAACGAGGTCTCAGTCCGCACCATCTATCGCGACATCGACGCGCTCTCGCTCGCCGGGATTCCGGTCTACAGCGAACGTGGCTCGGACGGCGGCTACCGGCTGCTCGACGGCTACCGCGTGCGGCTGAACGGCATGTCGCAGGCGGAGGCGGAAGCCATGTTCCTCTCGGGCCTGCCGGGCGCGGCCGCCGATCTTGGCCTCGGTTCCCTGATGGCCGGCGCGCAGAAGAAGCTGACCGCGGCGCTACCGGAGGAGTTGCGCCAGAGTGCGGCCAAGATGCAGGCAAAATTCCATCTCGATGCGCCGACCTGGTTCGGCGAGAACGAGCAGCCGCTCTATCTCCAGGCGATCGCCGATGCGGTGTGGAACTCGAAACGCATCCGTATGCGCTACCGGACCTGGAAGTCGGAGAAGAATCGCGAGGCCGAGCCTCTCGGCGTCGTGCTGAAGGGCGGCGCCTGGTACATGGCGGCAAAGGTCGAGGAGAACGTCCGGACCTACCGCATTTCCCGCATTCCGGATCTCGTCGTGACCGACGATCGCTTCGAGCGGCCGGGCGATTTCGATCTCGCATCCTACTGGAACGAGAACACGCGCCGCCTGGAGGAGGAGCTTCACCCGAACACCGCCACGCTGCGCCTGTCGCCCTGGGGGCTGACCATGCTTCAGCACAACAGCCCGTCCTTCGTGCGCTCACGCATGAAGCTGTCGGACGAGGCCGATCCGGAGGGCTGGAAGACGGTCAGGCTGCCGGTCGCCACCAACCGGCATGCCGTATCCGAATTGCTGCGGCTGGGGGCGGATGTGGAAGTCCTGGAGCCGGCCGATCTCCGGGCCGCGATCGGCGACGAAGTGCAGCGCCTGACAGAGCGCTACCGAGCGGACGCCGGCCTCTGACCGCGGCGCGGGCGGGTGTTTGCTGCCCGTTCAGCGTGATTCCCTGTCTGAGACGCCGGGCGCAGCCGTTGAAACGACTCGGCAAGCGCTGCTCGCCCGACCCACACTGGTCAGCCCTTGTCTTCGCCCGAAAATGCCTTGGCAAAGCCCTTCGAGGCGATGAAAGCAAGCGTGCGCCGGAGCTCTTCCGACCGTTCCTTGCCGAAGGTCTTGTCGAAACGCGCCTGGGCGTCCTGCCAGCGGACGACCATCTCCCGCTGCCGCGCGAGGCCAGCTTCCGTCAGCCGAACGCGCTTGGCGCGGCGGTCTTTGTCGTCCGGCACGAGTTGCACCAGCCCGTCGCGGATCAGCGGCTTCAGGGTGTGTCCGAGCGCCGAGAGGTCCATCACCATGGCCTCAGCCAGTTCCTTCTGCGTCGGCGCACCCGACTGCGCGATCTGCGACAGGAGCGAGAATTGCGTGCCGCGCAACCCGCTGTCGCCCATGGCGTCGTCGTAGAGCTGGCCCAATTGCCGCGCGGCGCGGCGCACCGCGCTGTTGCTGCAATACTGCCAGACGCCTTCGTCCTCGCTACCGCTCATGCTGTCCTCTTCGATCCGCTTGTCCGGAATGGCGCAACCATGCCCGCATTCGGGCGCAGCTTCCATCGCCCGCAGAAAATTTGTTGTGGGGGCTTGAATGCCAGCGCCTTTTCGCAAATATAGTGGTATATACCAGTAAATGCCAACCCAGGAGAAGAACATGACCTCGAACCCCAAAACCGCCCCCGGAACTGCTCTCGTCACCGGCGCCTCGTCCGGCATCGGCGCCACCTATGCCGACCGGCTCGCCCGGCGCGGCTATAACCTCATTCTCGTCGCCCGCGACGCCGACCGTCTCGATGCGCTCGGAAGCCGGCTGGCCGGCCAGTACGGGATAAAGAGCGACACTCTGAGGGCCGACCTCTCGGACCGTGCCGACATCAGGAAGGTCGAAGACCGGCTGCGCGGCGATGCGGGCATCACGCTCTTCGTCAACAATGCCGGCGTTGGACCCAAGGGTCCGCTCTTGCAGGGCGATCTCGATGATTACGATCGCATGGTCGAATTGAACGTGCTTGCCGCCAACCGGCTGGCGATCGCGGCCGCCCAGGCCTTTGCCGGCAGAGGGACGGGGGCGATCATCAATACCGCATCCGTCGTTGCGCTCGCCCCGCATTTCTTCAACGGCACCTACAGCGCCTCCAAGGCCTTCGTCCTCATCTTGACCGAATCGCTCGCAGCCGAACTCCAAGGCACCGGCGTGCGGCTGCAGGCGGTGCTGCCCGGACTGACCCGCACGGAACTGTTCGACCGCGTCGGCCGCTCTATCGACGATCTCGATCCGAACATGGTGATGGAGGTCGGCGACCTCGTCGACGCGGCCTTGGCCGGTTTCGACCAGGGCGAACTCATCACCATCCCGTCGCTGGCCGACAGCAGCCTCTACGACAGCTATCACGCGGCCCGCAGCGTGCTGATGCCGTATCTGTCGCTGAGCCGTCCGGCGGCCCGCTACGGCCTTGCCGGCTGACGCTCACCAGCTGAGGTCGAGCCGTTCCAGCCCGTGGAAGTGATAGACGTCCTTCACCTTGGGCTGGGCGGCGAGCTTCAGTCCCGGCAGGCGTCTGAACAGCAGCGGCAGGACGATGTTGAGCTCCAGCCTCGCCAGCGGCGCGCCGATGCAGAAGTGGATGCCGGCACCGAAGGAAAGGTTCGGCGCCTCGTTGCGTTCCGGCTTGAAGGTCAGGGGATCGGCGAACTTCAGCGGATCGAGATTGGCGGCGGCAAGGATCAGGCTGACCTTGTCGCCGCGCTTGAACGTGACACCGTCGATTTCGGCCGGCTCCAGGCAATAGCGCTGGAAGATATGCACCGGCGCGCAGATCCGCAGCGTCTCCTCGACGGTCCGTTCCGTCGCCGCTTCGTCGCGGAACATCTCGGCGGTGGACAATCCGCTTTCGAGGATGATCCGCACCGAATTGCCGATCTGGTGCACGGTGGCCTCGTGGCCGGCATTGAGCAGGACGATCGTCGTCGAGATCAGCTCGTCCTCGGTCAGGAGCTGGCCCTTGTGCTCGGTGTGGATCATATGGGTCAACAGGTCGTCGCGCGGATTGGCGCGACGCTCGGCGATCATGCCGCGCACATAGTCTGCGAATTCCCGGGCCGACCGGTCGGCGGCCTCCTCGTCGGCGCGATTGCGCTTGAACATGTACATGCCGACATAGTCGTGGCTCCATTTGAGCAGCTGTGGCCCCATCTCCTCCGGGATGCCGATCATGCGGGCGATCATCGTCACCGGAATGATGTCCGCGAAGGAGGCGAGCAGTTCGGTCCTGCCGTCCTTTTCGAAGGCGTCGATCAGCCCGTTGGCCAGCGCCTCGATCTCAGGCTTCATCTTCTCGACATGGCGCGAGACGAAGGCCCGGTTGACGAGGGTCCTCAGTCGAGTGTGCTCGGGCGGCTCGAGCTCGAGCAGCGAATGCGCCTCGGCCGCATCGAAGTGCCTGGTGTGCGGGCACGGTGCCGGCATGCCCAGTTCTTCGCGCGTCGCGATATGAAGGATCTGCCGGCCGAAGCGGCGGTCGCGCAGCAAGCCGTTGACATGGTCATAGCCGGTGAAGAACCACTGCTTCTGCTCCTCCCAGTAGAAGGTCGGGCAGGAAGCATGCAGCGCGGCGTAGACGCGGTTCGGATCGCTGTAGAAGGCCGGGTTGCGGCCGTCGAGGCTGACACGGCGCGCGGCCGTGTCGATGGTCAGGAAGGGGAGTTGAGTCATCGGGGTGATCTACAGAATTTGTCGGGCGCGCGAAAGGCCGTTTACGGCTTGGACATGCCGGTCGGCGGCGATGCCTTGGCAACCACGCGCTTGAGGGCGGCGACCTGCCGGTCGGCCTGCTCGTCCAGCCCTTCGGGACCGTCGGTCGGAACGGTCAGGACACGGTCGCCGCTCAGCACAGTGGTGCGGTTGCGGCCGCGCGCCTTGGCCTTGTAGAGCGCCCTGTCGGCACTGCTCATCAGCAGGTCGAGATCGAACCCGGCGGCAGGCGCCGTGGCGATGCCGATGCTGACCGTCGCCGAGATCGGCCCCTTGTCGGTTTCGGTCCGGGCGGCGGCGAAAGCCTGGCGGATGGCTTCGGCGACGAGTGCCGCCTCGCGCACGTCCCTGACCTCGATGCCGGCCATGAATTCCTCGCCGCCGGTGCGGCCGAAAATGCCGCTGGCGGGAACGAGCGACCGGCAGATGCCGGAGAAGGCCAGCAGCACCGCGTCGCCGGCCTGGTGGCCGTAGGTGTCGTTGATCTTCTTGAAGTGGTCGAGGTCGAAGAGCGCAAGCGCGATCAGGCGGCCGGATGCGGTCCGGGAAGTGGAGAGGCGGGCGAAATCCTCGACCAGCCCGCGGCGATTGAGCGCGCCGGTCAGCGGATCGCTGCGGACCAGGTGGTGCAAGCGCTGCTCCGAACGATCCATGACGATCCGCGCGCCGATCATGATCACGGCGATGAAGCCGAAAACGGTGGTCGCGGTGGAGATCGCCGAGAACGGCGCGTCCTGGAGGCTGCGGGGGAGGGTGATCAGGCACAACGCCGCGACCAGCAGGCCGACCAGCGCCTGCCCGGCCCAGATACCCGCCAGCAGCCGGCGCAGGCTTGGTCCGGCGATGTCATGGCGGACCGCGACGGACGAGAGCATGGCGAAACCGCAGGCGGCGGAGAAATTGTAGAGGGCGATCCGGTAGGCGATGTCGTCCCGGATCGGCTCGATCAGCATACCGGCGATCCACAGGAGCACCGGTATGGCCGCCCACCCCGCCAGAGGACGCTTCGCCAGGAACAGCATGCCGGCGATCCAGAAGGGGAAACTCGAGAGCGCGACCGCATTGGCGACCGGGATGGACAACCAGTCCGGGATCTGGCCGCGTGCGGCGACCAGCGCGACGCCCAGCCCATGCCCGGCAAAACCGAGCGACCAGAGGCCGTAGTGCCGCTGGGAACGGTCGTGCAGCCAGACGGCGGCGAGCAGCACGGCAAGGGTCGAGGCTTCCATCGCCCACAGGAATAGCGCGGTCTTGATATCGAGCACGGGATCGGCCTTGCGTGCGGTCGGGAGGATTGTTGCAAGATGGGGCAGAGTGTTTAACGAGTCCTTACCCCAAGGCCTTTCACCGCAGTCTCGCACAAGCTTGACAGTATTTATTAGCAATTGATTTACCAACGGCCGCGCAATAGCTGTGGCTGCTGGGGGCGGCGGCATAGGCGAGGGCAGGGCAAGGGTTTATGCGTCTTGCTCCATGCCCGAGGTATTAAGGATAACCGAGCCGCGAGTCTTGAAGTCGAGGGTGCGGACACTCTATGTAGGGATTGACAGGTTTTATTTGATTCCCGCCGCGCATCGAGTGTTTGGGGATGAGGCTGATAAAGGACGGACATGAGAAATCCAGTTGATACCGCCATGGCCCTGGTGCCGATGGTTGTGGAGCAGACGAACCGCGGCGAGCGCTCCTATGACATCTTTTCCCGCCTCCTGAAGGAGCGCATCATTTTCCTCACCGGTCCGGTCGAAGACACGATGGCGTCGCTGGTCTGCGCGCAGCTGCTGTTCCTCGAAGCCGAGAACCCGAAGAAGGAAATCGCGCTCTACATCAATTCCCCCGGTGGCGTCGTCACCGCCGGCATGGCGATCTACGACACCATGCAGTTCATCCGTCCGGCCGTCTCGACGCTCTGCGTCGGCCAGGCCGCCTCGATGGGCTCGCTGCTTCTGGCCGCCGGCGAGAAGGGCATGCGCTTCGCCACGCCGAACGCCCGCATCATGGTTCACCAGCCGTCGGGCGGGTTCCAGGGCCAGGCCTCGGACATCGAACGTCACGCCCGCGACATCATCAAGATGAAGCGCCGCCTGAACGAAATCTACGTGAAGCATACGGGCCGCAGCCTCGAAGAGGTTGAACAGACGCTCGATCGTGACCATTTCATGGAAGCGGGCGAGGCCAAGGACTGGGGCCTGATCGACAAGATCCTGACCTCTCGTCAGGAGATCGAGGGCGTTCCTGCGGCATGACTACGGCCCCGGCCGGAAGTGGTTCGGTTTCATGAACCGCTTGTGATCGGCTTTAGGGGTGTAAACGGTCGAGGAAAGCGCTATTAGTACCTATTAAGGCTATGTTGTGGTTTTGTGACGTAGCCTTGCGATTTGAAGGGGTTCTCGTTGCCGCCGGTCCTGAAACTGGATTGAATGGATCGGTAAGTACCTCCAAGTCGGGTAAGGTTTCGGCCGTCAGGTGACAGCCGGAACCGGCGGTGTGAGTGACCGCCCTCCGCTGGTCGGAGGAGCGGCGTGCTGGAAGGATAAAGACATGAGCAAGGTCAGCGGAAGCAACGGCGGTGACTCCAAGAATACCCTCTATTGTTCCTTCTGCGGCAAGAGCCAGCACGAGGTCCGCAAGCTGATTGCCGGACCGACGGTGTTCATCTGCGATGAATGCGTCGAATTGTGCATGGACATCATCCGCGAAGAGAACAAGTCGTCGATGGTCAAGTCCCGCGACGGCGTTCCCACGCCGCAGGACATCATCAAGATCCTCGACGAATACGTGATCGGCCAGAGACAGGCCAAGAAGATCCTCTCGGTCGCGGTGCACAACCATTACAAGCGCCTGTCGCATGCCTCCAAGGGCGGTGACGTGGAACTGGCCAAGTCGAACATCATGCTCGTCGGCCCGACCGGCTGCGGCAAGACCTATCTTGCCCAGACGCTGGCCCGCATCATCGACGTGCCCTTCACCATGGCCGATGCCACGACGCTGACCGAAGCCGGCTATGTCGGCGAGGACGTCGAGAACATCATCCTGAAGCTGCTGCAGTCGGCCGACTACAACGTCGAACGCGCCCAGCGCGGCATCGTCTACATCGACGAAGTCGACAAGATTTCGCGCAAGTCCGACAACCCCTCGATCACCCGCGACGTTTCGGGCGAGGGCGTACAGCAGGCGCTTCTGAAGATCATGGAAGGCACCGTCGCTTCGGTTCCCCCGCAGGGCGGCCGCAAGCATCCGCAGCAGGAATTCCTGCAGGTGGACACGACGAACATCCTGTTCATCTGCGGCGGCGCCTTTGCCGGCCTCGACAAGATCATCTCGGCCCGTGGGGAAAAGACCTCCATCGGCTTCGGTGCGACGGTTCGGGCGGAAGACGATCGCCGCGTCGGCGAAGTGCTGCGCGAACTGGAGCCGGAAGATCTGGTGAAGTTCGGCCTCATCCCGGAATTCATCGGCCGTCTGCCCGTGCTGGCGACGCTCGAAGACCTCGACGAGGATGCGCTGATCCAGATCCTGTCGGAGCCGAAGAACGCCCTGGTCAAGCAGTACCAGCGCCTGTTCGAGATGGAAGACATCGAACTGACCTTCCACGAGGACGCGCTGCGCGAGATCGCCCGCAAGGCAATCACCCGCAAGACCGGCGCCCGCGGCCTGCGCTCGATCATGGAGAAGATCCTTCTCGACACCATGTTCGAGCTGCCGGAACTCGAAGGCGTTCGCGAAGTGGTCATCTCCGAGGACGTCGTGCGCGAATCCTCCCGTCCGCTCTACATCTATTCGGACCGACAGGAAGAGAAAGCCAACGCGTCCGCCTGATGCGAGCCTCGATTTCTTGAGACGAAAACCCGCCGCACCGGCGGGTTTTTTTCGTTTGGCCGGTCCCTGGCCGATAAACGCGTGAGAAGTCGGCGAATTTGCCGATCCGTGGTTTTCCGAAGCAGCCGGTTGGGATACAAAGGTGAAGTGCTTCGGCGCGACCGATCGGGTCGCCGGCCGGAGCAGGGCGCCTCGCGCTCCGTTCCGCGCCCGTCGGGCAAGCGTGTTTTGTAGCGTTGTGTCGCCGTCTGTAACGGCGCTGTCACATTTGGGTGCGGCGGCTGTTTGGGCAGGCTTGAATTCACTGTCGCGGAACTCCACTTGTTGGGGGAGCAAGAGATGTGCCAGTTGCCTTCGGGGACTGGCGCCAGGTCCCGGTTCACGCCGGGACGTCGGAAAGGAATGAAAATGTCGAAAACGTCTGCAGCAAACGAAGGCAATATCTATCCCGTATTGCCCCTGCGCGACATCGTGGTTTTCCCACACATGATCGTGCCTCTGTTCGTCGGGCGCGAGAAGTCCATTCGCGCTCTCGAAGAGGTAATGGGCTCCGACAAGCAGATCATGCTGGCGACCCAGATCAATGCCGGGGACGATGATCCGGCATCCGACTCGATCTACGAGATCGGCACCGTCGCCAATGTCCTCCAACTGCTCAAGCTGCCGGACGGAACGGTGAAGGTCCTGATCGAGGGCCGCGCCCGCGCCAAGATCGAATCCTATACCGGCCGCGAGGAGTTCTATGAGGCGACCGCCCATGTTCTCGCCGAGCCGGACGAAGACCCGGTCGAGATCGAGGCGCTCAGCCGCTCCGTCGTTTCGGAGTTCGAGAACTACGTCAAGCTAAACAAGAAGATTTCGCCCGAAGTGGTCGGCGCCGCAAGCCAGATCGAGGACTACTCGAAGCTGGCCGACACGGTCGCCTCGCACCTCTCCATCAAGATCACCGAAAAGCAGGAAATGCTGGAAACGGTGAGCGTGAAGACGCGTCTCGAAAAGGCGCTCGGCTTCATGGAAGGCGAGATCTCGGTTCTCCAGGTCGAGAAGCGCATCCGCTCGCGCGTCAAGCGCCAGATGGAGAAGACCCAGCGCGAATACTACCTGAACGAACAGATGAAGGCGATCCAGAAGGAACTCGGCGACGGCGAAGACGGCCGCGACGAGATGGCCGAACTGGAAGAGCGCATCGCCAAGACCAAGTTCTCCAAGGAAGCCCGTGAAAAGGCCGACGCGGAGCTTAAGAAGCTGCGCCATATGAGCCCGATGTCGGCGGAAGCCACCGTCGTGCGCAACTATCTCGACTGGCTGCTCGGCCTGCCCTGGGGCAAGAAGTCCAAGGTCAAGATCGATCTGAACGCCGCCGAGAAGATCCTCGACGAGGACCATTTCGGCCTCGACAAGGTCAAGGAGCGCATCGTCGAGTATCTCGCCGTCCAGACGCGCGCGACCAAGCTCAAGGGCCCGATTCTGTGCCTCGTCGGCCCTCCGGGCGTCGGCAAGACCTCGCTCGCCAAGTCGATCGCCAAGGCGACCGGCCGCGAGTACATCCGTATGGCTCTCGGCGGCGTCCGTGACGAAGCCGAAATCCGCGGCCATCGCCGTACCTATATCGGCTCGATGCCCGGCAAGGTCATCCAGTCGATGAAGAAGGCGAAGAAGTCCAACCCGCTCTTCCTTCTCGACGAGATCGACAAGCTGGGCCAGGACTATCGAGGCGATCCGTCGTCGGCCCTGCTCGAGGTCCTGGATCCGGAACAGAACTCGACCTTCATGGACCACTACCTGGAAGTCGAGTACGACCTGTCGAACGTGATGTTCATCACCACGGCGAACACGCTCAACATTCCGGGCCCGCTGATGGACCGCATGGAGATCATCCGGATCGCCGGCTATACCGAGGACGAGAAGCTGCAGATCGCCAAGCGGCACCTGCTGCCGAAGTCGATCAAGGAACATGCCCTGCGTCCGGAAGAGTTTTCGGTTTCCGACGATGCGATCAAGGCGATCATCCAGCAGTACACCCGCGAGGCCGGCGTCCGGTCCTTCGAGCGGGAGCTGATGAAGCTCGCCCGTAAGGCGGTCACCGAGATCCTCAAGGGCAAGACCAAGTCCGTCGCCGTCACGGCTGCGAACATTCATGACTATCTCGGCGTGCCGCGTTATCGGCACGGCGAGGCCGAAGGCGAGGATCAGGTCGGTATCGTCACCGGTCTGGCCTGGACCGAAGTGGGCGGCGAACTGCTGACCATCGAAGGCGTGATGATGCCGGGCAAGGGCCGCATGACGGTTACCGGCAACCTCAAGGAAGTCATGAAGGAATCGATCTCGGCCGCGGCGTCCTACGTCCGCTCGCGCGCCGTCGATTTCGGCATCGAGCCGCCGCGCTTCGACAAGTCGGACATTCACGTCCACGTTCCGGAAGGGGCAACCCCGAAGGACGGCCCGTCGGCCGGCGTCGCCATGGCAACCGCCATCGTCTCGATCATGACCGGCATCCCGGTCAACAAGGACGTGGCGATGACGGGCGAGATCACGCTGCGTGGTCGCGTCCTGCCGATCGGTGGTCTGAAGGAAAAACTGCTCGCGGCACTGCGCGGCGGTATCAAGAAGGTTCTGATCCCGGAAGAGAACGCCAAGGACCTCGCGGACATCCCGGACAACGTCAAGAACAACCTTGAGATCGTCCCGGTTTCGCGTATGGGCGAGGTCATCCGACATGCCCTGATCCGCGTACCTGAACCGATTGAATGGGACGGAACGGTCGAAACACCGGCGATCGGCACCGTCGAAGGTGTCGACGAAACAGGGGCTACTTTGGCGCATTGAGGCAGTTTTTGCCTTAGTCTTGCCAAATTGGCACATCGAACGGAAAAAGGCTGGCAAAAATGCCAGCCTTTTTTGTGTAAACTCCCCGAAACCGCTTGTTTTCCGGGCCATTGCGGTGCTTTTGAGTTGCTTAGGGCAGATGCATACGTATTCTCCGCCCGACTTATCCATTGAGTCGTTTCATACCAATCAGAAAGGGTGGAAACATGAACAAGAACGAACTCGTATCCGCGGTCGCCGAGAAGGCCGGCCTCACCAAGGCCGATGCAGCTTCCGCCGTTGACGCCGTTTTCGAAACGGTTCAGGCCGAGCTGAAGAACGGCGGCGATGTTCGCCTCGCTGGCTTCGGTGCTTTCACCGTTGCTCGTCGCGAAGCTTCGAAGGGCCGCAACCCGTCGACCGGCGCCGAAGTCGACATTCCGGCTCGTAACGTGCCGAAGTTCACGGCTGGCAAGGGTCTCAAGGACGCCTGCAACAGCTAATCGGCAGGGCCCCTTTTCGCCGATAGGGGCGAAAGGGCCTGTTGACACTCATGGAAAAGCCCGGTGCGGAGACGCGCCGGGCTTTTCCTTTTGGGGCGTGAGTGGACGTCAATAGTCGCAGTAGCCGCCGTCGAGGCCGACGGAGGGGTCGTGATTGTCGAAGAGGACGCGCATATCGCAGGTCTCTGTGTCGGGCGCGGAAATCGGTCCGGCACAATAGGAACCTTCCGGCGTGTAGACCTCGACGAACCAGCGATGGTGCACATAGGTCTGGAAGCCGGATTCCTCACCCGGTTGCACCAGGGCGTATTCGCGCAGGTTCCCCTCGAAGTCCGCCCAATAGATGCGGAAGGCATAGGCCGTGTCGTTGTGGAAGCGGATGCCGGTCGGAATATTGGTTTCGGGTGATGAAGCAGCACCGGCAACACAATCGTCGGCCTTCAATGGGCTTGCCGGCAGCAGAAGCAAGGTTAAAGCACTGGCGCTGAGAAATAGCTTGATGTTCATGGGTGTCTTTCTTGATGGCGGCGGCGACGGCCGATTTCTGCATGAAAGCGGAAGTGAAGCAATGGGCAGGCCATGACCGTTTCTTCCGATCCCGCCCGATCTGTTTCAACGGGCGCACAACCGCTCGCACTCATCAAACCTTGTGCGCGAATGACATTTAATCTATTCGCAGAGATGCTGGCTTTGCCGGCATTCGTTCTCAGGGCGGGGTGAAAGTCCCCACCGGCGGTAAGGAGGGTGACCTCCAAGCCCGCGAGCGCCTTCCGGCCGATGGTCGGAAGGGTCAGCAGATCCGGTTGAATTCCGGAGCCGACGGTCACAGTCCGGATGAAAGAGAATGAGGCAATTGTTCATGGTGCCATGTCCTCGGCCGTGTCGGGGCAGGCTGGCATGACCTGTGTAAGCCGGCGGGTCCGCCGGCCTGCGCAAGTATGGGGCGCCCTTCGCCGGGACCTTGTGCAAATGCCCTCATGCGTCCTGATTTGTGTTGGTCCTTTGTGAAGGAAAGAAACATGAATCAGAGCTCCCTTACGCTCTCCCGCTCCCGCGCGTTTGTCGGAGCCTCCTACATGGTGCTGGCGGGTATCGCCTTCGCCCTGCTCAATGTCGCGACCCAGTGGCTGGCCATGACCCTGGCCTTCCCGCCGGCCTCGGCGGCCTTCTGGCAATATGGCTTCGCCCTCGTGCTGTCCCTGCCGCTGCTGTTCAAGCTCGGCCTGCGGGCGATGCGCACGCGTTATCCCTGGCGGCATCTGCTGCGCGTCCTGCTCGCCGCCCTCGGCGTGCAGGCCTGGGTCACCGGGCTGGCCACCGTGCCGATCTGGCAGGCCATCGCGCTGGTCATGACCTCGCCCTTCTTCATCATCATCGGCGCGAGGCTCTTTCTCGGCGAAAGCGTCGGCTGGCCGCGCTGGGTGGCGACGCTTGTCGGCTTCGTCGGCGCGATGATCATCCTGCAGCCCTGGGCGGACACGTTCTCGGCGGCAGCGCTTCTGCCCATCCTGTCGGCCCTGCTGTGGGGCGGGTCGTCGCTATTGATGAAGAACCTCACGGCCTTCGAGCCGCCGGAGACGATCACGGTCTGGCTGCTGGTGCTGCTGACGCCGATCAATGCCGGGCTGGCGCTCGCCTCCGGCTTTGCCGTGCCGACCGGTCTTGCCCTGGCGCTGCTGCTGGCGGCCGGACTCCTGACGGTCGTCGGCCAGTATCTGCTGACTCTGGCCTATAATGCGGCGGACGCGGCCTATGTGCAGCCCTTCGACGACCTGAAGCTGCCGCTCAACGTCCTCGCCGGCTGGCTGGTTTTCGGCTATGCCCCGGCCGGCTATCTGTGGCTCGGCGCGCTGCTGATCCTCGGCGCCTCCCTGTTCCTGATGACAGCCGAGATGCGCAAGGAGCGGACCGCCGCCTGACCCAGGGGAGGGGCGTCGCGCAATCCGCCCGGATTGTCATCCGCCTGTCATCCGCATGACGCAAAAGCCTCCTGTTCCTTTCTCACGGAAACAGGAGGTTTCCCATGACGTATGGCTTTTCCCGCGCGGCTCTGACCGCCGCCCTTTTGGCTTCCGTCGCCGCACCCGCCGGCGCCGAGCAGGTCTTCAACCGCATCGCATCCTTCCCCGTCGCCACCAATATTCCGGCCGACAAGGATGCGAAGTCCGTCTCCTCCGCCGAAATCATCACGGCGACCGAAGACGGCATGATGCTGATCTATTCCGACAGCCCGCTCGGCGCGATCGGCTTTGTCGACATTTCCGACGCCAAGGCCCCGAAGGCTGCCGGCGCCCTGATGATGGACGGCGAGCCCACCTCGGTCACCGTCGTCGGCGGCAAGGCGCTCGTCGCCGTCAACACCTCCGAGAGCAAGGCCAAGCCCTCGGGCCGGCTTTCGATCGTCGACATTGCCTCGAAGGCGATCGACGCCAGCTGCGATCTCGGCGGCCAGCCTGATTCGGTGGCGATCTCCGCCGACAAGAGCTTTGCCGCTGTTGCCATCGAGAACGAGCGTGACGAAGATCTGAACGAGGGCAAGCTGCCGCAGCTGCCGGCGGGCAATCTCGCCATCGTTAGCCTGAAGGACGGCGTTGCCGACTGCGCTTCGATCAAGCATGTCGCCTTGACCGGCCTTGCCGAAGTCGGCGCCGGTGATCCGGAGCCGGAATTCGTCTCGATCAACAGCCTCGGCGAGATCGCCGTGACGCTGCAGGAAAACAACCACATCGCCATCGTCGACGGCAAGACCGGCACGGTGAAGACCCATTTCTCGGCCGGCGCCATCGACCTCGCCGGCATCGACACCAAGTCCGACGGTGCGCTGAAGTTCACCGGCAAGAAGGAAGGCGTGCTTCGCGAACCCGACGCCCTGAAATGGCTGGACGACAACCGTTTCGTCGTCGCCAACGAAGGTGACTACGAAGGCGGCTCGCGCAGCTTCACCATCTTCGACAAGAACGGCAAGGTTCTCTACGAATCCGGTCCGTCGCTCGAACTCGCCATCGCCCAGATCGGTCACTTCCCCGACAAGCGCGCCAAGTCCAAGGGCGTCGAGCTCGAAGGCCTGGAAGCCGCCACCTTCGGCGACCAGAAGTACTTCTTCGTGCTCTCCGAGCGTGCCTCGATCGCCGCCGTCTACAAGGACACCGGCGCCGAGCCGGAACTCGTCCAGCTTCTGCCGTCGGGCGTTTCGCCGGAAGGTGCGGTCGCCATTCCCAGCCGCAACCTGTTCGTCACCGCCAACGAGGTCGACCTGGTCGAAGACGGCGGCGCCCGCTCGCATGTCATGCTCTATGAACTCGGCGAAGGCGAAGCCACCTATCCGACGATCCGCTCCGAAATCGTCGACGGCGCGCCGATCGGCTGGGGCGCTCTCTCGGGCCTCGTCGGCGACGCGGAGAAGGCAGGCCAGCTCTATGCCGTCAACGACAGCTTCTACGCCATGCAGCCGACCATCTTCACGATCGACGCGACGCAGAAGCCGGCCGTCATCACGGCGGCCCTTCCGGTCACCCGTGGCGGCCAGCCGGCCCAGAAGCTGGACATCGAGGGCATTGCGCTCGACGGCAAGGGCGGTTTCTGGCTCGCCTCCGAAGGCGATCCGGCAAAGCTCGTCGGCCACGGCATCTACAATGTCGACGCGAAGGGCGAGATCAAGGCTGAGATCGGCGTGCCCGTCGAACTGCTCGCCGGCCAGACCCGCTTCGGCTTCGAGGGCATCACCTCGGTCGGCGAGGGCGACGACCTGACGCTGTGGATGGCCGTCCAGCGCGAATGGAAGGACGACGAGAAGGGTACGGTCAAGCTCGTGTCCTATAACCCGAAGTCGAAGGAATGGGGCGCCGTGCGCTATCCGCTCGACAAGGGTGCCGATGGCTGGGTCGGCCTTTCCGAAATCACCGCCCATGGCGATCACGTCTACATCGTCGAGCGCGACAACCTGATCGGCGACGCCGCCAAGCTCAAGAAGCTCTACCGCGTGGCGGTCGCCGACCTGAAGCCGGCCAAGCTCGGCGGCGAACTGCCGCTGGTCAAGAAGGAAGAAGTCCACGACTTCCTGCCGGACCTCAAGGCCGCAACCAACGGCTATGTCGTCGACAAGCTGGAAGGCTTCACCTTCGACGCCGAAGGCAAGGCCTTTGCCGTCACCGACAATGACGGTGTCGACGACTCCTCGGGCGAGACCCTGTTCTTCCCGGTCGACCTCAAGGGCACCAACTGACCAACATCGTCCTCCCAAGACGATTGGAGGCCGGGTGAGCGATCACCCGGCCTCCACTGCATTTGTGTCCCGTTTGACTCCGGGGCGTCGCCTACCAGCGCTGATGGACGTGCGGGGCGATCAGCCGGTCGTAGATGTCCTTCGCCGCAGCCATGACGTCGGAGGGAAGGGCTGGTAGGTCGGAAGCCGCCGCATTCGCCTGCGCCTGGGCGGCGTTGCGCGCGCCGGGAATGGCCACGGTCACAGCCTCGTGCATCAGGATCCAGCGCAGCGCGAAGGCCGCCATCGCCGTGCCGGCCGGCACCAGCTTGCGGACCTCCTCGACGGCCTGGAGGCCGGTCTCCAGCGGCACACCGGCAAAGGTCTCGCCGACGTCGAAGGCCTCGCCATGGCGGTTGAAGTTGCGGTGATCCTCGGCCGCGAACTGCGTCGCCGCGGTGATCTTGCCCGACAGAAGGCCGCTTGCCAGCGGCACGCGGGCAATGACCGCGACCTCGCGACGCCTGGCCTCCTGGAAGAACAGCCCGGCCGGGCGCTGGCGGAACAGGTTGAAGATGATCTGCACGCTGACGACGCCCGGATATTCGATCGCCTTCAGCGCCTGCTCCACGTTCTCGACGCTCACCCCGTAGTGGGCGATCTTGCCGGCGCGCTTGAGCTCTTCCAGTCCCTCGAACACTTCCGGGTGATAGTAGACCTCGGCCGGCGGGCAGTGCAGCTGCACGAGGTCGAGCCGCTCGACGCCAAGATTCTGCAGGGAGCTGTCGATGAAGCCTTCCAGATTGGCCTTGGTGTAACCGCCCGCCACATGCGGATTGAGCCGCCTGCCGGCCTTGGTGGCGACCATCGGCCGAGCGCCGCCGCGGGCCTCCAGCACGTCGGCGATGATCCGTTCCGAGCGCCCGTCGCCATAGACGTCGGCCGTGTCGACGAAGGTCATGCCGGCGTCGAGCGCGGCGTTGAGGGCGGCACGGCCGTCCGCTTCGGAAACCTCCCCCCAGGAGCCGCCGATCTGCCACGCGCCGAAACCGATGTCGCTGACGGTGAAGCCCGTTCTGCCGAATGAATGCTGTCGCACGGTCTATCCTCCTCGCTGATGAACTCTGCATCGTTGCAGTTAGCAAGGGCCGGGCAGGCGGGCAAGGGAAGCGCGGGCCTCGGCGCGCGATGATCGAATGCGTCAGGCATGCACGCCGTAAAATCACCGTGAAGGATCGGTAGGAGAGGGCTCCTCGGTTGCTGCACCCTCGAATCCGGGATGAAGGCGTGAGACTGCTGACGGCGTTCTTGAAGGTTCTGCGACTGGCTTCGCTGCTGGCCCTCGGGCTGGCGGTGTGGAATGCCGCAACCTCCGTCTATCGCTCCGGCATGGTGTTCGGCTTGTTCGACCCGGCGGCACTCGCCGAGTACCGGCTCTATGCAGCGCCGGCCAGCACCTATATCGCCGAGATCGAAGAGGCCATCGCCGCCGGCGACCACGACTATGCTGTGGCACTCTACGATCTTGCCGTCCGCCACGGCCACGCCCTGTCTCCCGGGCTTCGGGAACGGGCCGAAGGCACATGGCTCGGCCGCGCCTATCTGACCGGCAGCCGCGCGGCAAAGGGCTTCGTCGTCGGTTCGCTCGACAGCGGCGCGGAGATCGCCGGCTCGGTGACCAGCGACCTGATCGGCGTCGGCGATCTGCGCGACTTCTCCGTCCAGGGTTTCCGCTACGTGGCGGGCGACGACTACGACCCGATCCTGCTGGGGTTGTCGGCCGTCGGCATCGGCCTCACCGTCTCGACGCTCGGAACCGCGGGCACGGCAGCCGTCCCCGATGCCGGCCTGTCCGTGCTGAAGAACGCCTACCGCGCGCGCAAGATCTCTTCGCCGCTCACCGCCTATCTGACGAAGAATGCGGCAAAGCTGGTGGACACCCGCATATTGAAGACGGAACTGAAAGCGGCCAGCGATGAAGGCGCGCTCGGCCTCGCCCGGCTGCAGAAGGTGGCCGCCCGTTCCGTGGACGGCAAGGTCGCGCAGACCCTGGTCGACGACGCGACGGTGCTCGGAACGATCGGGACGAAGGGCGGGGTGCGCAGTTCGCTTGCCGCCCTGGCCATTGCCGACGGACCCAAGGATCTGCGCAAGCTGCAACGGGTCGCCACCCGCTTCGGCGACGAATCGCATGCGGTGATGAAATTCCTCGGCCGCTCGATTCTCGAGATCGGGATAGCGCTTTATGCCATCGCCGCAGCCGTAGCTAGCCTGTTGCTGGCATTCATGCTCGCCGTGCTGCGTCTCTCCGCGAGAATGTTTGCCCGGTTCGCTCTGGCCGGGGCGCCGGCCTCCGTGCCCGTGCAGAAGATCCTGCGACTCATTTGAACCGCGCTCGCCGCCATTCTCCCGAACTGCCGTCACGCGGGTCCGGAAAAACCAGTCAGCCGTCTCTGCCGTAACGGGATAGGCCGCAACCAATCCCTGGCGGCCCGGAGAGCACCCGACATGACCCAACCGGCGCCGCAGCCGCGGCAGTCCGCCCTGACCTGTTTCTACTACGCCCTGCCGGCCCTGCCGATGGCAGCCATCGCGCTGCCGCTCTACATCATCGTGCCGAGCTTCTATGCGGCCGCCTTTGCCATACCCCTTGCGGCCATAGGCGGGGTTCTCTTGGCGATTCGCCTGATCGATGCCGTGACCGATCCGCTTTTCGGCTGGCTTGCCGACCGGGTGACGTGCCGATTCGGTCGCCGCCGCGGGTTCTTTCTCTCCTCCGTGCCTTTGACGGCCCTTGCCGCCTTCATGCTCTTCTGGCCGCCGGCCGATGCCGGCCTCGTCTATCTGGCGCTCTGGGGAACGGCGCTTTCGATCGGCGCCACCTGGACGCTTCTGCCCTATACCGCCTGGGGTGCGGAACTATCGGACGGCTATCATGACCGGGTCCGGGTCTCGGCCTGGCGCGAGGGCGCGACGCTTGTCGGATCGCTGCTGGCTATCTCGCTGCCCTTCGTCGGCGGGCTCGAGCGGGCGGATGCCTTTCACGGCCTCGCCTGGATCGCGGTCTTCGTTGCCGTCGTCCTGCCGCTAGCCGGCGGCCTGGCGGTCTGGCGGGTGCCGGAGCCGGTCGACCGGTCGGTGCGCCGCCTGTCCCTCCGCGAGAGCCTGTCGCATCTCGCCGGCAACCGGCCCTTTCTCCGTCTGGCCGCAGCCTTCCTGCTCAACAGCTTCGCCAATGCCATACCCGCCTCGCTGTTCATCTATTTCGTCACCGCCCGCCTGGACGCGCCGGGATGGGAAGGGCCCTTGCTGTTCTCCTATTTCCTCGCCGCGGTCGCGGGCGTTCCGCTCGCCGTGTGGACGTCGGCCAGAATGGGCAAGCACCGCGCCTGGTCGATCTCCATGACGCTTGCCTGCCTGGTCTTCTCGGGCGCGGGCCTGCTCGGGGCGGGGGATGTCGCCTTCTTCGCCGTGATCTGCGTGGCGACCGGCCTGCTTCTGGGATTCGACCTGGCGCTGCCGCCGGCCATCCAGGCCGACGTCATCGACAACGACACCGTTCGATCGGGAGAGCAGCGGTCCGGGCTCTATTTCGCCGCCTGGAGCTTCATCACCAAACTGTCCCTGGCGCTCTCGGCCGGCATCGTCTTTCCGCTGCTGGGGCTGGCCGGCTTTTCGACCGCCCCGGCTGTGTCGCAAAGTGCGACGGCACTGCAGGCGCTGGGCGCGCTCTATGCCTGGCTGCCGATTCTGCCGAAGCTCGCCGCCATCGCGCTGATGTGGCGTTTCTCGCTCGACGAGGCCGAACAGAAGCGATTGCGCACGCTGCTCGCGTGAGACGCGGGCGCTACGGATAGGGCGGTATCTTATCGATGAAGGTAATGGTGGGCGATGAGAGACTCGAACTCCCGACATCCTCGGTGTAAACGAGGCGCTCTACCAACTGAGCTAATCGCCCTTCCGCAATGCCGGGCGTTGCCGGCTGCGTCGGTGGCCGTGATCTATGCGGATCGGCAAAAATCCGCAAGAGTGTTTGTGAAGATTTTTTGATTTTTTTGGCTCGCCCCGGACCGTCGCCAATGACAAAGCCCGGCATTGCAGGCTTTTGGCCGGGGGGCGGGGAGGGGGAGTTTTCCACCGGCCTCATCTGGCCGCGGGAGGGCTTTCGAACAAATTTCGCTCTGTCATGGATTTGTCTCCGATCCTGCTTGACACCAATAAGCGAACCCCTTAGTTAGCCGCTCATCGAACGGCCTAGCCGATCGAAACGAAGCGGCAACGCTCTCGTTTGAGAAATGCGCGGGTGTAGCTCAGTTGGTTAGAGTGCCGGCCTGTCACGCCGGAGGTCGCGGGTTCGAGCCCCGTCACTCGCGCCATTCTCAAAACTTCTGCCCTTGTCGTCATGCCGTTCCGGCGGCGCCAGGGATCGGATCGCCTCCCGGTGATCCAACAATGCGCGGGTGTAGCTCAGTCGGTTAGAGTGCCGGCCTGTCACGCCGGAGGTCGCGGGTTCGAGCCCCGTCACTCGCGCCATTCCTTCTCCCATCGTCTAGTGTTTTGTTGCGCCGCACGGTCATAATATACCGAATTGACGCGACAGGGTTTTTACCGGCTGGTAAAGTCCTCGAGGTATCGGGTGAAAAGCCCTCCGCCGGTCTTGCGCAAGCGGGCCGGCTGCGCTAACCACGGCTCGTTGCAACACTCTTTTCGGCTTGTTGGCCTTGTGCCCGAACTGCCGCCCGGCATTCGATACAAGCAGGGATGGACATGATGACTGAACTGCTCAGTTCCTACGTTCCGATTGCTATTTTCATCGGTATTGCTCTCGTAATCGGTCTGGCGCTGCTGATCGCGCCGTTCGCCGTGGCCTTCAAGGCGCCCGACTCGGAAAAGCTTTCGGCTTACGAATGCGGCTTCAACGCTTTCGACGATGCGCGCATGAAATTCGACATCCGCTTCTACCTGGTGTCGATCCTCTTCATCATCTTCGACCTCGAAGTCGCTTTCCTTTTCCCCTGGGCGGTGTCGTTCGGCGAACTCGGCTGGTTCGGCTTCTGGTCCATGATGGTGTTCCTCGCTGTGCTGACCATCGGCTTTATTTATGAATGGAAGAAGGGGGCACTCGAATGGGAGTGAGCCAGTCCAACACGACGCTGGTTGCGCCGCAGGCCAAGGGGATTATCGATCCCAATACCGGCAAGCCGATCGGTTCCGACGATGCCTTTTTCGGCGAGATCAACAACGAGCTCGCCGACAAGGGCTTTCTCGTCACCTCGACCGACGAACTGATCAACTGGGCGCGCACCGGCTCGCTGATGTGGATGACCTTCGGTCTCGCCTGCTGTGCGGTCGAGATGATGCAGCTCTCCATGCCGCGTTACGACGTCGAGCGCTTCGGCTTCGCGCCGCGCGCTTCACCGCGCCAGTCCGACGTGATGATCGTCGCCGGCACGCTGACCAACAAGATGGCGCCCGCGCTCCGCAAGGTTTACGACCAGATGCCGGAACCGCGCTACGTCATCTCGATGGGCTCCTGCGCCAACGGCGGCGGCTACTACCACTATTCCTATTCGGTCGTGCGCGGCTGTGACCGCGTCGTGCCGGTCGACATCTACGTGCCGGGCTGTCCGCCCACGGCAGAGGCGCTGCTCTACGGCGTGCTTCTGCTGCAGAAGAAGATCCGCCGCACCGGCACCATCGAACGGTAAGGCGAAGGGACGAGACAAATGAGTGAAGCCCTGAACGAGCTTGCATCCTACCTCTCCGAGGTGCGCGGTGCGCTCATCGCCTCTTCGGAGACGCTCTACGGCGAGCTGACCCTGACGGCACAGCCCGAGAACGTGATCGCGCTCCTCACCTTCCTGCGTGACGACGTGCAGTGCGGGTTCGTCAACCTGATCGACATCTGCGGCGTCGACTATCCGAAGCGCGCAGATCGTTTCGACGTGGTCTACCACCTGCTCTCGCCGCGCCAGAACCTGCGCATCCGCGTCAAGGTCCAGACCAACGAGGACAAGCCCGTTCCGTCGGCCTGTTCCGTCTTTCCGGGCGCCGACTGGTTCGAGCGGGAGGCCTGGGACATGTACGGCATCATGTTCACCGACCATCCGGACCTGCGCCGCATTCTCACCGACTACGGTTTCGAGGGGCATCCGCTGCGCAAGGACTTTCCGACCACCGGCTTCGTCGAAGTTCGCTACGACGACAACGCCAAGCGCGTCGTCTATGAACCGGTCGAGCTCAAGCAGGAATTCCGCAATTTCGACTTCCTCTCTCCCTGGGAAGGCACGGACTACGTGCTGCCGGGCGACGAGAAGGCGAAGCAGTAGGGACGGAAGGTTATCGTCATGTCGGAACACAACGTCCGCAATTTCAACATCAATTTCGGCCCGCAGCATCCCGCGGCGCACGGCGTTCTGCGTCTCGTGCTGGAACTCGACGGCGAAATCGTCGAGCGCGTCGATCCGCATATCGGCCTGCTGCACCGCGGCACCGAAAAGCTGATCGAGACCAAGACCTATCTGCAGGCGCTGCCCTACTTCGACCGGCTCGACTATGTCGCGCCGATGAACCAGGAACATGCCTATTCGCTGGCGGTCGAAAAGCTGCTCGGCGTCGAGATCCCGATCCGCGGCCAGCTGATCCGCGTGCTCTATTCGGAAATCGGCCGTATCCTGTCGCATCTCCTGAACGTCACGACCCAGGCCATGGACGTCGGCGCGCTGACGCCGCCGCTCTGGGGCTTCGAGGAGCGCGAGAAGCTGATGGTGTTCTATGAGCGGGCCTGCGGCGCGCGCATGCACTCGGCCTATATCCGTCCGGGCGGAATTCACCAGGACCTGCCGCACGAACTGGTCGAGGACATCGGCAAGTGGTGCGACCAGTTCCCGGCCAAGCTCAACGACATCGACGAACTCCTGACCGGCAACCGCATCTTCAAGCAGCGCAACGTCGACATCGGCGTCGTCAGCCTCGAGGATTGCTGGGCCTGGGGCTTCTCCGGCGTGATGGTGCGCGGCTCGGGCGCCGCCTGGGACCTGCGCAAGTCGCAGCCCTACGAGTGCTACGCCGATCTCGACTTCGACATCATGGTCGGCAAGAACGGCGACTGCTACGACCGTTACCTGATCCGCATGTTCGAGATGCACGAATCGGTCAAGATCATGAAGCAGTGCGTCAACCGCCTGCTGGGTGACGCCAAGACCGGTCCGATTTCCTCGATCGACGGCAAGGTCGTTCCGCCGAAGCGCGGCGAGATGAAGCGCTCGATGGAAGCGCTGATCCACCACTTCAAGCTCTACACCGAAGGCTACCACGTTCCGGCCGGCGAGGTTTACGCCGCGGTCGAGGCGCCCAAGGGCGAATTCGGCGTCTATCTCGTCTCGGACGGCACCAACAAGCCGTACCGCTGCAAGATCCGCGCGCCGGGCTATGCGCATCTCCAGGCGATGGATTACATCTGCCGCGGACACCAGCTCGCCGACATCTCGGCGATCCTCGGTTCGCTCGACATCGTGTTCGGTGAGGTCGACCGCTGATGATGCGCCCGCTTTTGACGATCGCCACCGTGCTTTTCGCCGCCGGCGCCTATGCGCAGGATGCGGGCGTGTCGTCGAGCGGCTCCGCGTCGTCGATGGGAGACCTCATCAAGCAGGGCTACGAGATCAAGTCGACCGTCTCCAACGGTTCGAAGTTGATCGTCTTCCTGCAGAAAGAAAACTCGGCCTACGCCTGCGAATTCACGTCCCTGACGAGTTCGCGGTGTGGATCCATAAACTGAGACAAGGCGTGAGGAAGTAATGTCCGTTCGTCGACTAGCCGATGACCAATTCCAGCCTGCAGCTTTCTCCTTCAACGAGGAGAACGCGGCCTGGGCCGAGGCAACGATTGCCAAATATCCGGAAGGCCGGCAGCAGTCTGCGGTGATCCTTCTGCTGATGCGTGCGCAGGAGCAGGAAGGCTGGGTCACCCGCGCGGCGATCGAGTATGTCGCCGACAAGCTCGCGATGCCTTATATCCGCGTGCTGGAAGTGGCGACCTTCTACACCCAGTTCCAGCTGAAGCCGGTCGGTACGCGCGCCCATGTCCAGGTCTGTGGCACCACGCCGTGCATGCTGCGCGGCGCCGAGGACCTGATCCGCATCTGCAAGTCGAAGATCCATCACGACCCGCTGGAGCGCAATGCCGACGGCACGCTGTCCTGGGAAGAGGTCGAGTGTCAGGGCGCCTGCGTCAACGCACCGATGGTGATGATCTTCAAGGATAGCTACGAAGACCTGACGCCGACCCAGCTCGAGCACATCATCGACCGTTTCCAGGCCGGCAAGGGTTCCGACATCAAGCCCGGCCCGCAGGTCGATCGTGTCTATTCGGCTCCGGCCGGCGGCCCGACCACCTTGACCGAGCCGGACGTCAAGCCGGCGCCGCGTGTGGAGGCCGCTCCGGCCGCGGACGTCGCCGTTCCCCCGGCGAACGCGGCAAAGCCGGTGACCAGCACCGACGAGACCAATGCGGCCTTGAAGACCCCGGCCGACGGCAAGACCGCGACGCCGGGCGGTCCCGAAGTGAAGCCGGCGCGCAAGAGCGCGAAGCCTGCGAGCGACGAGATCAAGGAAGTCATTTCCGAGACGGCGGCCGCCGACGGTGCCGGCAAGGCGCCGAAGGCTCCGGTCGCCGCCCAGCCTTCGCTCGACGACAAGAACCGTCCGGCCTCCGTCGAGAAGCCGGCCACGCCGGACGACCTCAAGATGATCTCCGGCGTCGGTCCGAAGATCGAGGGCATCCTCAACGGTCTCGGCATCTACACCTTCACCCAGATCGCCGGCTGGAAGAAGGCCGAGCGCGAATGGGTCGACGGCTATCTGAAGTTCGCCGGCCGCATCGAGCGCGACGACTGGGTCAAGCAGGCCAAGGCGCTCGCCAAGGGCGGCGAAGCCGAATACATCAAGGTCTTCGGCAAGAAGCCGCGGTAAGAGGTTAGGATATGTTGAGAGATCAGGATCGCATCTTTACCAATATCTACGGCCTCAAGGACAAGTCCCTGAAGGGCGCCATGAGCCGTGGCCATTGGGATGGAACCAAGCAGCTGCTCGAAAAGGGCCGTGATTGGATCGTCAACGAGGTCAAGGCCTCGGGCCTGCGTGGCCGTGGCGGCGCCGGCTTCCCGACCGGCCTCAAATGGTCGTTCATGCCGAAGGAATCCGACGGTCGTCCGCATTACCTCGTGGTCAATGCCGACGAGTCCGAACCCGGTACCTGCAAGGACCGCGACATCATGCGCCACGATCCGCACACGCTGATCGAAGGCTGCGTGATCGCGTCGTTCGCCATGGGCGCCCACCATGCCTTCATCTACGTGCGTGGCGAGTTCATGCGCGAGCGCGAGGCGCTGCAGGCAGCGATCGACGAGTGCTATGAATACGGCCTGCTCGGCAAGAACAACAAGCTCGGCTATGACATCGACATCGTCGTCCATCACGGCGCCGGCGCCTACATCTGCGGCGAGGAAACCGCGCTGCTGGAAAGCCTGGAAGGCAAGAAGGGCCAGCCGCGCCTGAAGCCGCCGTTCCCGGCCAACATGGGTCTCTATGGCTGCCCGACGACGGTCAACAACGTCGAATCGATCGCGGTCACCCCGACCATCCTGCGCCGTGGCGCCGGCTGGTATTCCAGCTTCGGCCGTCCGAACAACACCGGCACCAAGCTCTATTCGATCTCCGGCCACGTCAACAAGCCGTGCACGGTCGAGGATGCCATGTCGATCCCGTTCCACGAGCTGATCGAAAAGCATTGCGGCGGCATCCGCGGCGGCTGGGACAACCTTCTCGCCGTCATCCCGGGCGGTTCCTCGGTTCCTTGCGTACCGGGCGCCCAGATGAAGGACGCCATCATGGACTATGACGGCCTGCGCGAGGTCGGTTCCAGCCTCGGCACCGCCGCCGTCATCGTCATGGACAAGTCGACTGACATCGTGAAGGCCATCTGGCGCCTCTCGGCTTTCTACAAGCACGAGAGCTGCGGGCAGTGCACGCCGTGCCGCGAAGGCACCGGCTGGATGATGCGGGTGATGGAGCGCATGGTAAAGGGCAATGCCCAGAAGCGCGAAATCGACATGCTGTTCCAGGTCACCAAGCAGATCGAGGGTCACACCATCTGTGCGCTCGGCGATGCGGCGGCCTGGCCGATCCAGGGCCTGATCAAGCATTTCCGCCCGGAAATGGAAGCCCGCATCGACCAGTACACCCGCAATGCCATGGCGCATGGCGTGGTGCTGGAAGCGGCAGAGTAAGGACCAGGGGGCATGGCCAAGGCATCGGACAAGACAGGGGAAGGGCAGTCGGCTGAGCCGGCTGACTTCAGCCATCTCGCCGATGCGCTGAAGGACATGCCGCATGTGCCGCTGCATCCGCTGATGGCCCATCCGACCGCGGCGCTCGCGGCGGCCACGGCCATCGGTTTCGGTTTTGCCACGCACATGACGAGCGTGTTTCTCGGTTCGCTGCACGGCGCGATCGATGCGACCACCAAGCTTGCCCGCAGGCTCGAGGAAGAGCAGCAGGCAAAGGCCGGGACGCCTGACGAGGACGCATCGTCTGCGGACGCAACGGTAGAACCGGCGCCGGCGGTCAAGGACGTGAAGCCCCGCAAGGCGGCGCAGCCGAAGCCGGCAACGGTGAAGGCAGCCAAGCCGGTTGCGGCGAAGGCCAAGCCCGCGGCTGAAAAGGCACCCGCCGCAAAGGCTGCGACAGGCGCCAAGGTCGCAACGGCCGCAAAGCCGGCGGCTGCCGTGAAGTCGGCCATGGCCGGACGGGCGAACGGCAAGACGGACGATCTGAAGAAGATCGAAGGCGTCGGGCCGAAGCTGGAGCAGGTGCTGAACAGCCGCGGCATCCGGCGCTTTGCCGATCTGGCGGCGCTCGATGTGGCCGAACTCGAAGCGCTCGACGCGGCGATCGGTCTCGACGGACGGGCCATTCGCGACGACTGGGCCGGTCAGGCGCGCCAGCTGGCGCGCGGCAGGAAATAGGGACGGCGTAGCGCCCGACAGGGGGCGTTTCGCGGTCCGCGAAGAACAACGGATCTCCAGCCTCGCGATACGGGGCGAGGATAAGGAAATAATCGGCGGGGACGAGCCAATCCAGGTTGGTCGGTTCCGCCTGCCGCAGCGAAGGCTGCGGTGCAATGCGCACTATGCGTGAGGCAGGAAGGCGAATATGGCAAAGCTGAAAGTCGACGGTAAAGAGATCGAAGTCCCGGATCATTTCACGCTGTTGCAGGCGTGCGAGGAAGCCGGCGCCGAAGTCCCGCGCTTTTGTTTCCATGAACGGCTGTCGGTTGCCGGCAATTGCCGTATGTGCCTCGTCGAGGTGAAGGGTGGCCCGCCGAAGCCGGCGGCTTCCTGCGCCATGGGCGTGCGCGACATCCGTGGCGGCCCGAACGGCGAACTGCCGGAAGTCTTCACCAATACGCCGATGGTCAAGAAGGCCCGCGAAGGCGTGATGGAATTTCTGCTGATCAACCATCCGCTGGATTGCCCGATCTGCGACCAGGGCGGCGAATGCGACCTGCAGGACCAGGCCATGGCCTTCGGCATGGACTCGTCGCGCTACACCGAGAACAAGCGTGCGGTCGAAGACAAGTATATCGGCCCGTTGGTCAAGACCGTGATGAACCGCTGCATCCACTGCACGCGCTGCGTCCGCTTCACCACCGAAGTCGCCGGCATCGCCGAGCTCGGCCTGATCGGCCGCGGCGAGGATGCCGAGATCACCACCTATCTCGAGCAGGCTATGACCTCCGAATTGCAGGGCAATGTCGTCGACCTCTGCCCGGTCGGCGCGCTGACCTCCAAGCCCTTCGCCTTCACCGCCCGTCCGTGGGAACTGAACAAGACCGAATCGATCGACGTCATGGACGCGCTCGGCAGCGCGATCCGGGTCGACACCCGCGGCCGTGAAGTGATGCGCATCATGCCGCGCGTCAACGAGCAGGTGAACGAGGAGTGGATTTCCGACAAGAGCCGCTTCGTCTGGGACGGTCTGAAGACCCAGCGTCTGGACCGGCCCTACGTACGCCGTGACGGCCGCCTGCAGGCCGCCACCTGGGGTGAAGCCTTCGCCGCCATCAAGTCGGCGGTGTCGGCCACCACGGGCGCCAAGATCGGCGCGATCGCCGGCGATCTGGCTTCGGTCGAGGAAATGTATGCGCTGAAGGCGCTGGTCGCCTCGCTCGGCTCGGCCAATACAGACTGTCGCCAGGATGGGGCGGCACTTGATCCGTCGCTCGGTCGCGCAAGCTACCTGTTCAATTCGACCATCGAAGGCATCGAGTCGGCCGACGCGATCCTGATCGTCGGTGCCAATCCGCGCTACGAGGCGGCCGTGCTCAACGCCCGCATCCGCAAGGCCTGGCGCCGCAGCGGCCTGCCGATCGGCGTGATCGGCGAAGGCGGCGAGATGCGCTACCCTTATGAATATCTCGGTGCCGGCACGGAATCGCTGGCCGAGCTGGTTTCCGGCAAGAGCGGCTTCGTCGAGAAGCTGAAGGCTGCCAAGAACCCGCTGATCATCGTCGGCCAGGGTGCGCTCGTCGGTGCCGAAGGTGCAGCCGTTCTGGCCAGCGCCGCCAAGCTCGCCGATGCCGTCGGCGCGGTTTCCGAAGAGTGGAACGGCTTTGCCGTCCTGCACACCGCCGCCTCGCGCGTCGGTGGCCTCGATCTCGGCTTCGTGCCGGGCGAGGGCGGTGTCGCAGCCGCCGACATGCTGACCTCGATGGACGTGCTCTTCCTGCTCGGCGCCGACGAACTCGACTTCACCAGGAAGTCGGCAAAGTTCACCGTCTACATCGGCAGCCATGGCGACAACGGCGCCCACAATGCCGACGTCATCCTGCCGGGTGCGACCTATACCGAAAAGTCGGGCACCTGGGTCAACACCGAAGGCCGCGTCCAGATGGGCAACCGCGCCGGTTTCGCACCGGGCGATGCCCGCGAGGACTGGGCGATCATCCGTGCGCTGTCCGACGTGCTGGGCAAGAAGCTTCCCTATGATTCGCTGGGCGCTCTGCGGGCGAGGCTCTATGCGGACTACCCGCATTTCGCCGCCCTCGACGAGATCGCACCGGGCACCGGTGCCGAAATTGCCGCACTTGCGAAAAAAGCCGGGACGATGACCAAATCCGCGTTTGCGTCGCCGGTGAAAGACTTCTATTTGACGAACCCGATCGCTCGCGCTTCGGCCGTCATGGCCGAGTGCTCGGCGTTGGCCCGCAACAATTTCAAGGCTGCGGCAGAGTAAGGGCAGGGGATCATGGATAGCTTCGTTTCCACATATGTCTGGCCGGCGGCCATCATGATCGGCCAGTCGCTTCTGCTTCTGGTCGCCCTCCTGCTGTTCATCGCCTATATCCTTCTGGCCGACCGCAAGATCTGGGCCGCCGTGCAGATGCGCCGCGGTCCGAACGTCGTCGGTCCCTGGGGTCTGTTCCAGTCCTTCGCCGACCTTTTGAAGTTCGTCTTCAAGGAACCGGTCATTCCGGCCGGCGCCAACAAGGGCGTCTTCCTTCTGGCGCCGCTGGTCGCCGTGACGCTGGCGCTCGCCACCTGGGCCGTCGTGCCGCTGGCCGACGGCTGGGTGATCGCCAACATCAATGTCGGCATTCTCTACATCTTCGCCATTTCCTCGCTCGAGGTCTACGGCATCATCATGGGCGGCTGGGCTTCGAACTCGAAGTATCCCTTCCTCGGTGCGCTGCGCTCCGCGGCGCAGATGGTGTCCTATGAAGTTTCGATCGGTCTCGTCATTGTTACCGTTCTGCTGTGCGTCGGTTCGCTGAATCTCACCGACATCGTCTACGCTCAGAAGGACGGCCTCGGCACCATGGTCGGCCTGCCGAACTCCTTCCTCGACTGGCACTGGCTGGCGCTCTTCCCGATGTTCGTGATCTTCTTCATCTCGGCACTGGCAGAGACCAACCGTCCGCCCTTCGACCTTCCGGAAGCGGAATCGGAACTGGTCGCCGGCTTCATGGTCGAATACGGCTCGACCCCGTACATGATGTTCATGCTCGGCGAATATGCGGCGATCTGCCTGATGTGCGCCATGACCACCATCCTGTTCCTCGGGGGCTGGCTGCCGCCGGTCGACGTTTGGTTCCTGAACTGGGTACCGGGCATCATCTGGTTCGTCCTGAAGGCATCCATGGTGTTCTTCATGTTCGCCATGGTGAAGGCCTTCGTACCGCGCTACCGCTATGACCAGCTGATGCGCCTGGGCTGGAAGGTCTTCCTTCCGCTCTCGCTCGCCATGGTCATCATCGTTGCATTCGTGCTGAAGATCATGGGGTGGGCATAATTATGGCCATCCGTTCATTCGGCAGATTTGGAGGTTGAGATGGCTGGTCTTTCCCAGGCTATCAGTTCCCTGTTCCTGAAAGAGTTCGTCGGCGCCTTCTTCCTGTCGATGCGCTATTTCTTCGCGCCCAAGTCGACGATCAACTATCCGTTCGAGAAGGGTCCGATTTCCCCGCGCTTCCGCGGCGAACATGCGCTGCGCCGCTATCCGAACGGCGAAGAGCGCTGCATCGCCTGCAAGCTCTGCGAGGCGATCTGTCCTGCCCAGGCGATCACCATCGAAGCCGGCCCGCGCCGCAACGACGGAACCCGCCGCACGGTGCGTTACGACATCGACATGGTGAAGTGCATCTATTGCGGCTTCTGCCAGGAAGCCTGCCCGGTCGATGCGATCGTCGAAGGTCCGAACTTCGAGTTCGCCACCGAGACCCGCGAAGAACTGTATTTCGACAAGGCCCGGCTGCTGGACAACGGCGACCGCTGGGAACGCGAAATCGCGCGCAACATCGCGCTGGATTCGCCGTACCGCTGATCCGCGGTATGACGGCGCCTTGGCGAGGGACGAGCCCCCGCCGCGGCAGAATTTGAAACGGGGCGCTTGATCGGTGGGGATGCCGGTTGAGCGTCATCGGGCGGCAGGGCAGGGGCCCGCCCCCGGGGGAAGATGAAAAGGCACCAACATGGGTCTTCAGGCTCTCTTTTTCTATCTCTTCGCCTTTGTCGCGGTAGCGTCGGCGTTCATGGTCATTTCCGCCCGGAATCCGGTCCATTCGGTCCTGTTCCTGATCCTCACCTTCGTGAACGCATCGGCTCTGTTCCTGCTGATCGGCGCCGAGTTCCTGGGGATGATCCTTCTGGTCGTCTATGTCGGCGCGGTGGCGGTTCTCTTCCTCTTCGTCGTCATGATGCTCGACATCGACTTTGCCGAGCTTCGCTCCGGCGCGCTGAAATACGCCCCGATCGGTGCGCTGGTCGGCGTGATCGTCGCAGCGGAGCTTCTGGTCGTCATCGGCGGCAGCGCGATCTCGCCGGAAGCCGCCAAGTCGGTCACCATGCCGATCCCGGCTTTGACCGATCGCACCAACACCGCGGCGCTCGGCGACGTGCTCTATACCAACTACGTCTATTTCTTCCAGATCGCCGGCCTGGTGCTTCTGGTGGCCATGATCGGCGCGATCGTGCTGACGCTGCGTCACCGCACGAACATCAAGCGGCAGGACGTCTCCCGCCAGGTTGCCCGCACGCCCGAGACCGCCGTCAAGGTGGTCAAGGTCAAGCCGGGCCAGGGCATCTGAGGCAGCTGAGAGGTTAAGGAACAAGAATTATGGAAATCGGTCTTTCCCACTACCTGACTGTCAGCGCGCTGCTCTTCACGCTCGGCGTCTTCGGCATCTTCCTCAACCGCAAGAACGTCATCGTCATCCTGATGTCGATCGAGCTCATCCTGCTCGCGGTCAATGTCAACATGGTGGCCTTCTCGGTCTTCCTGAACGACATCGTCGGCCAGGTCTTTGCCCTGTTCATCCTGACGGTGGCGGCCGCGGAAGCGGCGATCGGCCTCGCAATCCTCGTGGTCTTCTATCGTAATCGCGGCTCGATCGCGGTCGAAGACGTCAATATGATGAAGGGCTGATACGGCTATGCTCATCTACAAGGCTATCGTCTTTCTTCCGCTGATCGGCGCTCTCATCGCCGGCCTGTTCGGCCGCCAGATCGGCGCCAAGGCTTCGGAATACATCACCAGCGGTCTGATGATCATCGTCGCCGTCCTGTCGTGGATCGTCTTCATCAATGTCGGCCTCGGTCATGGCGAAGGCCACGAGGTGATCAAGGTCTCCGTCCTGCGCTGGATCCAGTCCGGCGGCATCGACGTCGAATGGTCGCTGCGCATCGACACGCTGACCGCCGTCATGCTGGTCGTCGTCAACACTGTGTCGACGCTCGTGCACATCTACTCGATCGGCTACATGCACCACGATCCGCATCGGCCGCGCTTCTTCGCCTATCTCTCGCTGTTCACCTTCGCCATGCTGATGCTGGTGACCTCGGACAACCTGCTGCAGATGTTCTTCGGCTGGGAAGGCGTGGGTCTGGCCTCGTATCTGCTGATCGGTTTCTGGTTCAAGAAGCCCTCGGCTGCCGCTGCCGCCATGAAGGCCTTCATCGTCAACCGCGTCGGCGACTTCGGCTTCATCCTCGGCATCGCCGCGATCTTCGTGCTGTTCGGCTCCATCAACTTCGAGACGATCTTCGCCGCCGCCCAGACCTATCTGCCGGCCGAAGGCGCGGAAAGCACGGAAGCCGTCATCAACCTGTTCGGCATGAACCTCGACAAGGGCCATGCGATCACCGCGGTCTGCCTGCTGCTCTTCATGGGCGCCATGGGCAAGTCGGCGCAGTTCCTGCTGCACACCTGGCTGCCGGACGCGATGGAAGGCCCGACCCCGGTCTCGGCTCTCATCCATGCCGCGACCATGGTCACCGCCGGCGTCTTCCTCGTCGCCCGCATGTCGCCGCTGTTCGAACTGTCGCCGGATGCGCTGACCTTCGTCACCCTGATTGGCGCGATCACCGCCTTCTTCGCTGCGACCGTCGGCCTGGTGCAGAACGACATCAAGCGCGTTATCGCCTATTCGACCTGCTCGCAGCTCGGCTACATGTTCGTGGCACTCGGCGTCGGCGCCTACGGCGCAGCCGTCTTCCACCTGTTCACCCACGCCTTCTTCAAGGCGCTTCTGTTCCTTGGCGCCGGCTCGGTCATCCACGCCGTCGACGGCGAACAGGACATGCGCTACATGGGCGGTCTCCGGAAGCACATTCCCTACACCTTCTGGGCCATGACCATCGGAACGCTAGCGCTCACCGGCGTCGGCATCCCGGGTACGATGATCGGCTTTGCCGGCTTCTTCTCCAAGGACGTGATCATCGAATCGGCCTTCGCCTCGCATTCGAGCGTCGGCGGCTTCGCCTTCACGCTGCTCGTCATCGCCGCGCTGTTCACCAGCTTCTACTCCTGGCGCCTGGCCTTCATGACCTTCTTTGGCAAGCCGCGCGCTTCGGCCGACGTGATGCACCATGTGCATGAATCGCCGATGGTCATGCTGCTGCCGCTCGTTGTGCTGGTGCTTGGTGCCGTCTTCGCCGGTGTCGTCTTCGAAGGCTATTTCTTCGGCCACGAATATGCCGAGTTCTGGAAGGGTGCGCTGTTTACCGGGCCCGAGAACGAGATCCTCGAAGAGTTCCACCACGTCCCGACCTGGGTCAAGTGGAGCCCCTTCGTCGCCATGCTCACCGGCTTCGTCACCGCCTGGTACATGTACATCAAGTCGCCCTCGACGCCGAAGGTTCTCGCAGAGCAGCATCGCGTGCTCTACCAGTTCCTGCTCAACAAGTGGTACTTCGACGAACTCTACGACCTTCTGTTCGTCCGTTCCGCCAAGGCGCTCGGCCGCTTCCTGTGGAAGAAGGGTGATGTCGGCGTCATCGACGCCTACGGCCCCGACGGTGTCGCCGCCGGCGTTGCCGGGCTCACCCAGCGCGTCGTCCGCCTGCAGTCCGGCTACCTCTATCACTATGCCTTCGCGATGCTGATCGGTATCGCGGCCCTTGTTACCTGGATGATGCTCGGGAGTTCCTTCTGATGACCGATTGGCCCATTCTCTCGACGGTCACCTTTCTGCCGCTGGTTGGCGTGGCGTTGCTCCTCCTGACACGCCAGGACACCAGCCTCGGCCGCCGCAACATCCTCAATGTCTCGCTTCTGACTACGGTCTTCACCTTCGTCGTCTCGCTCTTCGTCTGGCTCGGCTTCGACAATTCGAGTGCCGGTTTCCAGATGGTCGAGAAGAGCGAGTGGCTGAACACCGGCATCTCCTATCATCTCGGCGTCGACGGCATTTCCATGCTGTTTGTCATCCTGACCACGCTCCTCATGCCTTTCTGCATTCTCGCCAGCTGGGTTTCGGTCGAGAAGCGCATCAAGGAATACATGATCGCGTTCCTGATCCTCGAAACGCTGATGATCGGTGTCTTTGTCTCGCTCGACATCGTTCTGTTCTACGTGTTCTTCGAGGCCGGCCTGATCCCGATGTTCATCATCATCGGCGTCTGGGGCGGCAAGGATCGCGTCTACGCCTCCTACAAGTTCTTCCTCTACACGCTGCTCGGCTCCGTGCTGATGATGCTCGCCATCATGGCGATGTACTGGAATGCCGGCACGACCGACATCACGCTGCTGCTGAACCACAAGTTCCCAGCCGAGATGCAGACCTGGTTGTGGCTCGCCTTCTTCGCCTCGTTTGCGGTCAAGATGCCGATGTGGCCGGTCCACACCTGGCTTCCCGACGCCCACGTCCAGGCGCCGACCGCCGGTTCGATGATCCTGGCCGGCATCCTGCTGAAGCTCGGCGGCTATGGTCTGCTGCGCTTCTCGCTGCCGATGTTCCCGCTGGCCTCCGACTTCTTCGCGCCGATGGTCTTCACGCTGTCCGTCATCGCCATCATCTACACCTCGCTGGTGGCGCTGATGCAGGACGACATGAAGAAGGTCATCGCCTATTCCTCCGTCGCCCACATGGGTTACGTGACGATGGGCACCTTCGCCGCCAACACCCAGGGCGTGCAGGGCGCGATCTTCCAGATGATCAGCCACGGCTTCGTTTCCGCCGCGCTCTTCTTCTGCGTCGGCGTGATCTATGACCGCATGCACACCCGCGAGATCGCCGCCTATGGTGGCCTCGCCAACAACATGCCGAAATACGCCACGGCCTTCATGATCTTCACCATGGCGAATGTCGGCCTTCCGGGTACGTCCGGCTTCGTCGGCGAATTCCTGACCCTGATCGGCGCCTTCCGCGCCAATACCTGGGTCGCGCTGTTCGCCGCCACCGGTGTCATCCTCTCGGCCGCCTATGCGCTCTGGCTCTATCGCCGGGTCGTCTTCGGTGCGCTGGAGAAGGAAAGCCTGAAGGGTCTGCTCGATCTGTCGCTGCGCGAGAAGTTCATTCTCTATCCGCTGATTGCGCTGACGATCTTCTTCGGCGTCTACCCGGCTCCGATCTTCGACGCCACGGCCGCATCGGTCGACCTTCTCGTGAACAACTACGAAGCCGCACTGCAGGCAGCGCAATCCGTTGCGCTCATCGCGAACTGACGACAGGATCCATTGGACATGACCCCTGAAACACTCCTCGCTAGTCTGCATCTGGTCACGCCGGAACTGATCCTCGCGGTCGGCGCTCTGGTGTTGCTGATGATCGGCGTCTTCTCCGGCGAGAAGTCGGCGACGACCGTCATGGGCCTCGCTGTCGCACTGCTGATCGCGTCCGGCCTGTGGATGATCCTGGTCCCGGCAGAGGGGACCGCTTTCGGCGGCGCCTATCTGGCGGACGGCTTCGCCCGCTTCATGAAGGTGCTGGCCCTGGTCGGTTCGATCACCGCCATGATCATGGCCGTCGGCCATGCCCGCCGCGACCATCTCGACAAGTTCGAGTTCCCGGTCCTGCTGGTTCTGGCGACGCTTGGCATCATGCTGATGATCTCGGCCAACGACCTGATCTCGCTCTACCTGTCGCTCGAACTGCAGTCGCTGGCGCTCTACGTCGTCGCCGCGATTAACCGTGACAGCCTGCGCTCGACGGAAGCCGGCCTGAAATACTTCGTTCTCGGCGCGCTGTCGTCGGGCATGCTGCTCTATGGCATGTCGCTGGTCTACGGTTTCACCGGCAATACCGGCTTCGACGAGATCGCCACCGTGCTCGCTGCCGGCAAGCCGGGCCTCGGCCTGATCTTCGGTCTGGTCTTCATTCTCGCTGGCCTTGCCTTCAAGATCTCGGCCGTTCCGTTCCACATGTGGACGCCGGACGTCTACGAAGGTGCGCCGACCCCGGTCACCGCATTCCTCGCCGCCGCTCCGAAGATCGGTGCCATGGCGATCATCGTACGCATCGTCATCGACGCCTTCCTGCCGATCTTCGCCGAATGGCAGCAGATTGTCGTCTTCATCGCGATCGCCTCGATGCTGCTCGGTTCCTTCGCCGCGATCGGCCAGCGCAACATCAAGCGACTGATGGCCTATTCGTCGATCGGCCACATGGGCTATGCCCTAGTGGGTCTCGCCGCCGGAACCGAAACCGGCGTCACCGGCGTCATCACCTACATGCTGATCTACCTCATCATGACGCTCGGCACCTTCGCCTGCATCATGGCGATGAAGCAGAAGGAAGGCGGCAATGTCGAGAACATCGACGATCTCGCCGGCCTGTCGACCACCAAGCCGTTCATGGCCATCGTACTGACCGCGCTGATGTTCTCGCTGGCCGGCATTCCGCCGCTCGCGGGCTTCTTCGGGAAGTACTTCGTCTTCGTCGCCGCGATCGAAGCCAAGCTTTATGCCCTGGCCATCATCGGCGTGCTCTCCTCGGTCGTCGGCGCCTTCTACTACCTGCGCATCGTCAAGGTCATGTGGTTCGACGAAGCCAAGGGTGAGTTCTCCCGCATCGCCGGTGAACTCCGCCTCGTCTTCGGCCTCTCCGGTCTTTTCGTCGTCGGCTACGTGCTGGTCGGCGGGCCGCTCGGTACTGCCGCCGAAGCTGCCGCCAAGACGCTCTTTAATTGAGCGAGGGCCGCGGACAGCGCCGGTTGTCGCTCGACGACTTCCGGCATGAGGCCCTCGGCGCCGTCGCGTCGACCAATACGGAATGCCTCGCCCGCGCTCGCGCGGGCGATTTCGGTTTTCTCTGGATCACGGCCGACAGCCAGACCGGAGGACGCGGCCGTCGCGGCCGTGCCTGGATGTCGGAGCCCGGCAATCTCTATGCGTCGCTGCTGCTGATCGACCCGGCGCCGATCGAGCGGATGGCCTCCTTGCCGCTCGCCGTCGCGCTGGCCGTCCATGGCGCGATCCGCAATGTGCTTCCCGCCGATGCCCCGCCGCTCGAAGTCAAGTGGCCCAACGACATCCTGATCGGCCGCAGGAAGACCTGCGGCATCCTGCTCGAGGGTGAGCGGCTGGCCGACGGGCGCTATGCGCTGGTGATCGGTATCGGCGTCAACATTCGCGCCAAACCGGAAGAGACGGCCTATCCCGTGACCTCGCTCAACGATCACGGAGTCTTTGTCTCGCCGGCGGAGCTCTTTGCCCATCTGTTCGCCAGCATGGCCGACATCCTGGCGATCTGGGACGAGGGCAGGGGGATCGCCAGGATCGTCGAACGCTGGCGCGCGGTCGCCTGCGGCATCGGCGAAAAAATCACGGTGAACCTGCCGGACCGGTCGATTTCCGGTTACTTTTGCGGAATCGATGATAAAGGCATGCTGATACTCGACCGCGGCGAAGATGGCCGCATGGCGATCGCTGCTGGCGACGTCTTCTTCGGGTGAACTGGATCAAGGAAAGAATGGCAAAGAACGAAGAACTGGTGTTCGTGCCGCTGGGCGGCGTCGGCGAAATCGGCATGAACCTCGCACTCTATGGCTACGGCGCGCCGTCGAGCCGCGAATGGATCATGGTCGATTGCGGCGTGACCTTCCCAGGCCCCGATCTGCCGGGCGTCGATCTCGTGCTTGCCGATGTCAGCTTCATCGCCGCCCGCAAGAACAAGCTCAAGGCGATCATCATCACCCATGCGCATGAGGACCACTATGGCGGCCTCAACGACATCTGGCCGGGCCTCAATGTGCCCGTCTATGGCTCCGGCTTCACCGCCGGCATGCTGGAAGCCAAGCGCGACTACGAAGGCAGCCGGGCAAAGATCCCGGTAACCCCGTTCAAGGCCGGCGACGTGATCAATGTCGGCCCGTTCTCGATCGAGGCGGTCGGCGTCAACCACTCGATTCCCGAGCCGATGTCGCTGGTCATCCGCACGCCGCTCGGCAACGTTATCCACACCGGCGACTGGAAGATCGACCATCATCCCTCGCTTGGGCCGCTGACCGACGAAGCCCGTTTCCGCGCACTCGGCGACGAGGGCGTGCTCGCCGTGATGTGCGACAGCACCAATTCCATGCGCGACGGCGTTTCTCCCTCGGAGGAACAGGTCTCGGAGGGGCTGCGCCAGATCATCGAGGCGGCCGAGGGCCGAGTCGCGATCACCACCTTCTCGTCGAATGTCGGCCGTATCCGTTCGATTGCCCAGGCGGCCGAAGCGGCTGGCCGCGAGGTCCTGCTGCTCGGCTCGTCGCTGAAGCGCGTCTGCGCCGTCGCCGACGATCTCGGCATCATGCAGGGCTTGAAGCCCTTCATCGCCGAAGACGAGTTCGGCTTCATCCCGCGCGACAAGGTCGTCATCATCCTGACCGGCAGCCAGGGCGAACCCCGCGCAGCGCTCGCCAAGATCGCCCGCGACGAGATGCGCAACGTGGCGTTGACAGCCGGCGACACCGTGGTCTTCTCGTCGCGCACCATTCCGGGCAATGAAAAGGCCATCATCGAGATCAAGAACGGTCTGATGGAGCAGGGCATTCACATCGTCACCGACAGCGAGGCGCTGGTCCATGTTTCGGGCCATCCGCGGCGCAACGAATTGCTGCAGATGTACGAATGGACGAGACCGCAAATCCTCGTGCCTGTGCATGGCGAGGCCGCCCATCTGATTTCCCAGGCTGAGCTCGCCGAGCAGGCTGGCATCAAGAGCGTGCCGCGCGTGCGCAACGGCGATATGCTGCGTCTCGCTCCCGGCGCCGCCGAGGTCATCGACCAGGTGCCGCACGGCCGCATCTACAAGGACGGGAAGCTGCTCGGCGATCTCGACGAGATGGGCATCGCCAACCGGCGCAAGCTCTCCTATGTCGGGCATGTCGCCATCAACGTGCTGCTGGACAGCAAGCTGGAGTTCCTCGGCGATCCGGGTCTCGTCACCTTCGGCCTGCCGCAATACGACCAGGAAGGCGAATCCATGGAGGACACCCTCTATGACGCCGTTCTCGGCGCGGTCGAGAGCATTCCGCGCGCCAGGCGCAAGGATCTGGAAATGGTGCGCGAGAGCATCCGCCGTGCGGTGCGTGGTACCGCCAACGATGCCTGGGGCAAGAAGCCGATCGTCACCGTGTTCGTGACCAAAGTCTGAATGATCTTCGCGGCGAAGCTGTTATAGCTTCGCCGCGTTTCGTCTTTTAGGGAGTCTGTCATGCTTGGACGCGTCAATCACGTCGCCATCGCCGTTCCGGATCTCGTGGCTGCGACCACATCCTACCGCGATACGCTGGGTGCCCATGTCTCCCAGGCGCAGGCTCTGCCGGAGCATGGCGTGACGGTCGTCTTCGTTGAACTGCCCAATACCAAGATCGAGCTGCTCGAGCCGCTCGGCGCCGATTCGCCGATCGCCGCTTTCCTTGCCAAGAACCCGGGCGGCGGCATGCACCACATCTGTTACGAGGTCGAGGACATCATCGCCGCGCGCGACCAGTTGGCCAGCGGCGGTGCGCGGGTGCTCGGCGGCGGCGAGCCGAAGATCGGCGCTCATGGCAAGCCGGTATTGTTCCTGCATCCGAAGGACTTCTACGGAACGCTGATCGAACTCGAACAGGTCTGAACTCGAGCGGTCCTGGCATTTGCGCTGAGCGCCTGGCGGTCCTATAAGTCGCCCGAGGCCCTGCACATCGCCTGTGCCGGCCAGCCATAGGAAACCCGACGATGCCCATCCTCTCCGCCTTCGCGGTCTATTTCGTCATCTGGTGGATCACGCTGTTCGCCATTCTGCCGATCGGCATGCGCACCCAGGCCGAGGCCGAGGAGGTCGTCCCGGGCAGCGTTGAGAGCGCACCGGCGCGTTTTCGCGGCGGCAAGGTCGTGCTGACGACCACCATCGTGTCGGCCGCCATCTATGGCGCCTGGTATGTGGTGACGGCCTATTTCGGCGTCGGCCTCGACAGCCTGCCGAACATCCTGCCGAAATTCGACTGACAGCGCTTTTCCGCGAGGGCGCACGCCTAGATGTGCCGTCGCGGACAAGCTGATTCCGGCTGGCAGCAGAACCGATCAAGTCATTGTGATTTCAGCGGAAAGGGCGGGCGACTCTGATGTCGTGCCGAGCTTCAAGATCTCTGAAGGCAAAAAAAAACAAGGTCCGAAGACCTTGTTCAAGTATCGCGTGATCCTTCACCATTTAAGGGGCTGCGAACGAGCGCGCCTAAGATCTGATCCTCCCAAGACTTGACCGCGAAATGGCAAGAATTTGAACTCCCTGCCTCTTTTATGGGCTCACGCTAGCCCAACTTGTGCGCTTTGTCACCCCATTTTTTGCATATTTGCTACAGTCACCAGAAAAAATCCACAGGGTCGGATTTGTCGCAGGGGAAGTGACGCAGAGCCGCATTCGGTCACTTGCGGCTGCATTCGTCGGCTATTTGCGATCACCCTGTGGGTGACGGGATGGCGCGGCGGTGGCGGGTTTTCTTCGCGGAGGGAAACCGCTATGAACGCTTCGAGAATTACCCTCGTCATGGCTGATTCCGCTGGTTTCGCGGAATCCTCAACTGTTGGAACCTGTTATGCGTCTTTCGCGCTATTTCCTGCCGATCCTCAAGGAAAACCCCAAGGAAGCGGAGATCGTCTCCCACCGCCTGATGCTGCGCGCCGGGATGATCCGGCAGCAGAGCCAGGGCATTTATTCCTGGCTGCCGCTCGGCAAGCGCGTGCTCGACAAGGTCAATGCCATCATCCGCGAGGAGCAGAACCGCGCCGGCGCGATCGAACTGCTGATGCCGACGCTGCAGTCGGCCGAACTCTGGCAGGAAAGCGGCCGCTACGAGGACTACGGCAAGGAAATGCTGCGCATCAAGGACCGCCAGGAGCGGCCGATGCTCTACGGTCCGACCAATGAGGAAATGGTCACGGACATTTTCCGTTCCTCGGTCAAGTCCTACAAGGACCTGCCGCTCAACCTCTACCATATCCAGCTGAAGTTCCGCGACGAGATCCGCCCGCGCTTCGGCACCATGCGCTCGCGCGAATTCCTGATGAAGGATGCCTATTCCTTCGACCTGACGCAGGACGACGCGATCCATTCCTACAACAAGATGTTCGCCGCCTATCTGCGGACCTTCTCCCGCCTCGGCCTGCGGGCGATCCCCATGCGCGCCGACACCGGCCCGATCGGCGGCAATCACAGCCACGAATTCATCATCCTGGCCGACACCGGGGAATCGGAAGTCTTCAGCCACAAGAGCTTCGTCGACTTCGACATCCCGGCGGAAGACACCGATTTCGATGACGTCTCCGGTCTCCAGGCGATCTTCGACAAGTGGACCTCGGTCTATGCCGCGACCTCGGAAATGCACGACGAGGCCGCCTTCAATGCCATTCCCGAGAGCGATCGCCTCTCGGCGCGCGGCATCGAGGTCGGCCACATCTTTTATTTCGGCACCAAATATTCCGAGCCGATGGGCGCCAAGGTCCAGGGTCCGGACGGCAAGGAGCACCTTGTCCACATGGGGTCCTACGGTATCGGCCCGACCCGCCTTGTTCCCGCCATCATCGAAGCCTCGCATGACGAGAACGGAATCATCTGGCCGGATTCGGTTGCGCCGTTCGACTGCGTCGTCATCAATATGAAGACGGGCGATGCGGCCTGCGACGCGGCCTGCGAACGGCTCTACGGCGCTCTGACAAAGGCTGGCAAGGACGTGCTCTATGACGACACTGACGATCGTGCCGGCACCAAGTTCGCGACCGCCGACCTGATCGGCGTTCCCGTGCAGATCATTGCCGGCCCGCGCTCGGTCGCCAATGGCGAGATCGAGATCAAGGACCGCAAGACCGGTGCGCGCGAGACGATGACCATCGAGGCCGCCATCAACAAGCTGGTCGGATAAACCGGCCCAGGAGACGACATGACGAGTGCATCCTCCGCCAATGAGACGGCCGGAGCCGGAAGCGGCGGCACCGCCCGGCCTTTCTCCGCCTTCGAGCGCATGGTCGCGTGGCGCTATCTGCGCGCCCGGCGGAAGGAAGCCTTCATCTCGGTGATCGCCGGCTTCTCCTTCTTCGGCATCATGCTGGGGGTCGCCACGCTGATCATCGTCATGGCGGTGATGAACGGTTTCCGCACGGAACTCATTTCCCGCATCCTCGGCATCAACGGCCACATGATCGTGCAGACGGCCGCCGCACCGCTGGACAATTACGCGGAGCTGGCGACCAGGTTCGCCGCCGTTCCGGGCGTCACCATGGCGTTGCCGCTGGTCGAGGGCCAGACGCTGGCCTCCGGCCGCGCCGGGGCCGGAACCGGCGCGCTGGTGCGCGGCATCCGCTCCGAGGACATGACGAGGCTCACCACCGTCTCCGGCAATATCCGCGCCGGCGATCTGGTGGGCTTTGCCGCCGGGCAGGGAGTGCTGGTCGGTTCGCGCATGGCCGCCGATCTCGGCATCACGGCCGGTGACACGATCACGCTGGTCTCGCCCGAAGGCGACATCACGCCGCTCGGCGTCAATCCGCGCGTCAAGGCCTATCCGGTTTCGGGCGTCTTCGAGATCGGCATGTCGGAATATGACGCGTCGATCATCTACATGCCGCTCGAGGAATCGCAGCTCTATTTCAACGCCGAAGGCCTGGTGCAGTCGATCGAACTGTTCGTCGCCGATCCGGACGCGGTCGACGAAATGCGGCCCAAGATCGAGCAAGCGGCCGGGCGGGAAATCCTGATCACCGACTGGCGTCAGCGCAACCAGACCTTCTTCTCCGCCCTGCAGGTGGAGCGCAACGTGATGTTCATGATCCTCACCCTGATCGTGCTGGTCGCCGCGCTCAACATCATCTCCGGCCTGATCATGCTGGTGAAGGACAAGTCGAGCGACATCGCCATCCTGCGCACCATGGGCGCCAGCGCCAACGCCATCATGCGGATCTTCTTCATGACCGGTGCGGCGATCGGCACGGCCGGGACGTTTGCGGGCGTTCTGCTTGGCGTGGTCGTCTGTCTCAACATCGAGTCGATCCGCGGCTTCTTCTCCTGGGTTTCGGGCACGGTGCTGTTCGACCCCGAGCTCTATTTCCTCAGCAAGCTTCCCGCTGACATGAACGTCGGCGAGACGGTGTCCGTCGTCGTCATGGCGCTCAGCCTCTCCTTCCTGGCGACGATCTTCCCGGCCTGGCGCGCCTCGCGCCTCGATCCGGTCCAGGCCCTGCGCTACGAATAAGGATACCGGTCCCATGGCCTCCGACACCGTTCTTTCGCTTTCCGGCATCGACCGCCATTACGGGCAGGGCGAAACGATCCTCAGCATCCTCAAGGGTGCCAATTTCAGCCTGAGAAGCGGCGAGACCGTCGCTCTCGTCGCGCCCTCGGGCACCGGCAAGTCGACGCTCCTGCACATTGCCGGCCTGCTCGAGCATCCGGATGCCGGCGAGGTGACGCTGGGCGGGGTTGCCTGCCAGGACCTGTCTGACGAGCGCCGCACCACCATGCGCCGCCATTCCGTCGGCTTCGTCTACCAGTTCCACCACCTGCTGCCGGAATTCTCGGCGCTGGAAAACATCATGATGCCGCAGCTGATCGCTGGCCTTTCCCGCGAGGAAGCCCGTGAGCGCGCGTCGCAGCTGCTCGACTACATGCGCATCGGCCATCGCGGTGAACACCGTCCGGCCGAGCTCTCCGGCGGCGAACAGCAGCGCGTCGCCATCGCCCGCGCGGTCGCCAATGCACCGCTGGTGCTCCTGGCCGACGAACCGACCGGCAACCTCGACCCGGAGACGGCGTCCTACGTCTTTTCCGCGCTCGAGGCGCTGGTGCGGCAGTCGGGCCTGGCGGCTCTCATCGCCACCCACAATCATGAGCTTGCCCGCCGCATGGACCGCTGCGTGACGCTGATCGACGGACAGGTCGTCGATTTCGTCGCATAGCCGCGAGGGGTGCGGGACCGCTTAGAAGAACCCGCAAGCCTTGCTGCCGATCTCGTCCGTCCAATCCTCGATCGACACGGTCCTGGGGGCCTCGCTGCGGGTGGCTTCGTCCCGCGTGAGCTTGCCGGTCACGACATTGTAGTCGCAGGTGCCGCTGTCATCGAGATCGATCGTGTCATAGTAGTGGTAGGTGTATCCGGCGACGATGAACCGGCCCCCGCGATAGGCAAGCGTCAGGGTTCTTTCCCAGCGATTGCGGCCGATGGTGGAATTTTGCGACATCACCGCGATGGAGCCGTTTGCGAGTGCGGTGATCGCCGGGTCTTGGCCATAAAAGCCATCCAGCTTGCTGTTGCCCCAGACCTTGTCCGGTGCTGATGCCACCAGTTTCAGCAGCCCGCGATCGCTCTCCGTGACATAGAGATAGATGCCGATATTCCCCTCATCGTTTTCGGGGGCGACAAGGAGGGCCAGGTCGGTTGCTTCGTCCTTGTTCCAGTCGCCCGACGCCCCGGCGATGATCCGCTCGGCCGGAAACGATTGGGCAAGAACACCCATGGCCGGCAGCAGCCCCACCGCCACCCACGAAAAGAACTGCTTGATCACTGCCCATCCCCCAAAAGCCTGTTGGCGCAGTCTGTCGGATATCCAGCGCGAAGTCACGCCAGAGCCCGACCTAAATTGGTATTGACACCAGAACAAAATAAGAACATAAAGGAGACATAACGAGTAAGGAGAGAGCCATGACCGAAATTCTTCGTGACGTTGCCGCATTCGCCTCGATTTCCATGTTCGTCGCCAGCGTTTCGGTGATCATGCTGGCGCTCTGAACCTCTGCCTCCCACCAGCTTGCCCTAAAGCTGTAGAGAGTGCCCTTTCGTGGCAAACTGTTCTGGACTTCCCCTCCCGCACGGCCGAAAATCACGGTTGATTCAAATGCGGTGCGAGGACTGGACTCTATGGGCGATATGGCAGCAGGCGGGAGCGGTTCGGAACCGGACGGCACGGATCCCGGTTTCGTCCATCTGCGGCTGCATTCGGCCTTCTCCCTTCTGGAGGGCGCTCTGCCGCTGAAGAAGATCCTCAGCAAGGCCGTCGCCGACAATCAGCCGGCGATCGCCATCACCGACACCAACAACCTGTTCGTCGCGCTCGAATTTTCGCAGAAGGCGATTGGCGACGGCTTACAGCCGATCATCGGCTGCCAGCTGTCGATCGACATGGAAGACGGCGGTGGCGAGAAGCGCACCGGCCAGTCGTCGGTCAGCGCCTATCCGGCGATCGTTGTTCTGGCCGCCGATGCAGGCGGCTATGAACGACTGGTCGATCTGGTCAGCCGGGCCTATCTCGGCGGCGATTCCTCGCAGACTGTGCACATCTGCCTGTCCTGGCTGGAAGAGCTGGGCACCGACGGTCTGATCGTGCTCACCGGCGCGGCCAAGGGGCCGGTCGATCTCTGCGTTAAGGAGGGCCATCGCGCCCAGGCCGAGGCGCGGCTTCTCGAACTCAAGCGGCTATTCGGCGACCGTGTCTATATCGAATTGCAGCGCCACGGCGAATTCGACCGTGGCCACGAGCGCCGCATGGTGGCGCTGGCCTATGAGCACGATATTCCGCTGGTTGCCACCAACGAGGCCTTCTTTCCGTCGCGCGACGACTATGAGGCCCATGACGCGCTGATGGCGGTCGCCCACAATGCGATCGTTTCCGACGACAATCGTTTTCGCCTGACGCCGGATCATTATCTGAAGAGCCGGCAGGAGATGCGGGCACTGTTTGCCGATCTGCCGGAGGCGCTGGACAACACGGTCGAGATCGCCCGGCGCTGCGCCTTCGTGCTCGATACGCGCAAGCCGATCCTGCCGCGCTTCACCGGCGGCAGCGACGATCCGGCGGAGGCCGAGCGCGCCGAAGCGCTCGAACTGCGCCGCCAGGCGGAGGAGGGGCTCGACGGCCGCCTCGCGGCGCTTGGCATGGCCCCCGGATATGTCGAGAAGGACTATCGCGAACGGCTGGAATTCGAACTCGGCGTCATCGAGCGCATGAAGTTCCCCGGCTACTTCCTGATCGTTGCCGACTTCATCAAATGGGCCAAGCAGCACGACATTCCCGTCGGCCCCGGTCGTGGTTCGGGCGCGGGCTCTCTGGTCGCCTATGCGCTGACCATCACCGACGTCGACCCGCTGCGCTTCTCTCTGCTGTTCGAACGCTTCCTCAATCCGGAACGCGTGTCGATGCCCGACTTCGACATCGACTTCTGCCAGGACCGCCGCGAGGAGGTGATCCGCTACGTGCAGCGCAAATATGGCCGCGAACAGGTGGCGCAGATCATCACCTTTGGTTCGCTGCAGGCGCGCGCCGCGCTTCGCGACGTCGGCCGCGTGCTGGAAATGCCCTATGGCCAGGTCGACAAGATCTGCAAGCTGGTGCCGAACAACCCGGCCAACCCGACGCCGCTGTCTAAGGCGATCGAGGAGGAGCCGAAGCTGCAGGAGGCGGCCGACGAGGAGCCGGTGGTCGCGCGCCTGCTCGACATCGCCCAGAAGATCGAGGGCCTCTACCGTCACGCCTCGACGCACGCCGCCGGTATCGTCATCGGCGACCGCCCGCTGTCGAAGCTGGTGCCGATGTATCGCGATCCGCGCTCGGACATGCCGGTCACCCAGTTCAACATGAAGTGGGTCGAGCAGGCCGGTCTCGTCAAGTTCGACTTTCTCGGCCTGAAGACGCTCACCGTCCTCAAGACGGCCGTCGACTTCGTGGTGGAACAGCGCGGCCACAAGGTCGACCTCGCCGCCATCCCGCTCGATGACAAGCTGACCTACGAAATGCTCTCGCGTGGCGAGACGGTCGGCGTGTTCCAGGTGGAAAGTGCCGGCATGCGCAAGGCGCTGATCGGCATGCGGCCCGACTGCATCGAGGACATCATCGCGCTGGTCGCGCTCTATCGCCCGGGCCCGATGGAAAATATCCCGACCTACAATGCCCGCAAGCATGGCGAGGAGGAACTGGAATCGGTCCATCCGAAGATCGATTATCTGCTGAAGGAAACGCAAGGGGTTATCGTCTACCAGGAACAGGTCATGCAGATCGCCCAGGTCCTGTCGGGTTATTCGCTCGGCGAAGCCGACCTTCTGCGCCGCGCCATGGGCAAGAAGATCAAGGCGGAGATGGACCAGCAGAGCGCCCGCTTCGTCGACGGCGCAATGAAGAACGGCGTGTCCAAGCCGCAGGCGGAAAACATCTTCGAACTGCTGGCCAAGTTCGCCAACTACGGCTTCAACAAGTCGCACGCCGCCGCCTACGCCATCGTCTCCTACCAGACCGCCTACATGAAGGCGCACTATCCGACCGAGTTCCTCGCCGCGTCGATGACGCTCGACATGGCGAATACGGAAAAGCTCAACGATTTCCGCCAGGATGCCGGCCGCCTCGGCATCGAGATCGTGCCGCCTTCGGTGCAGACCTCGTTCCGCCATTTCCAGACCGGGCCGAACCGCATCTATTATGCGCTCGCCGCACTCAAGGGCGTTGGCGATTCCGCCGTTCAGCACATCGTCGAAGTCAGGGGCGACAAGCCCTTTGCTGACATCGAGGATTTCTGCCTGCGCATCGATCCGAAGCAAGTGAACCGCCGGGTCTTCGAAAGCCTGATCTGCGCCGGCGCCTTCGATTGCTTCGGCCACGACCGCGCCGAACTCGTGGGTGGCCTCGACCGCATTCTCGGCTATGCCCAGCGCGCCCAGGAAAATGCGGTGAGTGGCCAGTCGGACATGTTCGGTTCCGGTGGCGTGACCGGACCGGAGCGCATCTCATTCCCCGGCTATACCGCCTGGCTTCCGTCGGAAAAGCTGATGCGCGAGTTCCAGGTGCTCGGCTTCTACCTGACGGCCCATCCGCTCGATTCCTATCGCTCGCTGCTCGACAAGATGCGGGTGCAGAGCTTTGCCGATTTCTCCCAGTCGGTCCGCCAGGGCGCGACGGCCGGACGCCTGGCCGGCACGGTGATCGCCCGCCAGGAGCGCAAGACGCGCACCGGCAACAAGATGGGCATCGTCACCTTCTCCGACGCCTCCGGTCAGTATGAGGCCGTGCTGTTTTCCGAAGGGCTGAACCAGTACCGGGATCTGCTCGAATCCGGCAAATCGCTCGTCATCACGGTTGCCGCCGAAGAGCGGCCCGAAGGCATCGGCCTCAGGATCCAGACGGCCCAGTCGCTGGAGGAAAAATCGGTACAGATGCAGAAGGCGCTGCGCGTCTATGTGCGCGATTCCGGCCCGTTGAAGGCGGTCGCCGCGCATCTCAATACACGCGGCGATGCGCTCGTCTCCTTCATCGTCATCAAGGACGACGGCCAGCGCGAGATCGAGGTCGAACTCACCGACAAGTTCCGCATCTCGCCAGAGATCGCCGCGGCGCTGCGTACGGCGCCGGGCGTCGTCGATGTCGAACTGGTCTGAGCCCGAGGCGCCGGTCAGGCCTTCGGTGCGCGGTGGGTGATGGTGATGAAGTCGGTGCCGGCGCCGGTTTCCGGACCAAGCCCGGTATCCGAAATGGTCAGCGACGTGCCTTCGCTC